>Ga0209337_1000016_pt1 | contig 259952 bp, 242 predicted proteins | sample LinPmetageLP53_FD_184044 | JGI IMG/M metagenome (GOLD analysis project Ga0209337, IMG submission 184044) | Marine viral communities from the Pacific Ocean - LP-53 (SPAdes) (version 2) | ecosystem: Environmental > Aquatic > Marine > Oceanic | place: Pacific Ocean | collected 2010-02-08 | reverse complement strand
TGGCATCGCTGCCAGCAAGCAACTGGTCGAGAAGTTCATTCGGAATACTGGGTGCTTTGCGTCGTGACATAATAGGTCTCCTTTTGATCCATTATGCCCGTCCACACACGAAATTACTGACACTCCCGCGTTATTCGGCACAAACCAAGACTGCACCACTGACATCCTCTCCCACAGGGAGAGGCAAGTAAGACTTAGCCGAAAGGCTTAGTCGCACTCGGTGAGGGTTGGATCCTTCCGAGTCCTAAACCCCTCACCGACTTCCGCTATCAGCGAAGCTGATAAGCTCCAGTTGCCTCTCCCTATGGGAGAGGCTTAACACCTTCACCCGCATCCAGCCCGCGTATTGCGTCCATCAATTGCCGCGCGTTGGCTGGTGAAGCCAGAAGATAGAGGGTTTCCTCAATCGAAGACCATTCGCTTTCAGAAACGAGCACAACGCCCTCGGCTCCCGGGCGTTTGATTTTAATCGGTACTTTCTCGGTTACCACGCGATCCATGATCGCGCCGAGATTTTCGCGAGCGTTGGAAAAGCTTTCCGTAATCATGAAGAAGATTATGCGCCGGAACTCATACAATATCAATATAGCGGTCGCCCCAGCGAAGGCTGGGGTCTAAACCAAGTTGGCGAATTTCGCTGCCATTGGGTTGGATCCCAGCCTTCGCTGGGATGACGGTAGTGCTCCGCACTTGATGCGGAGCCCTGAGGGCATCTTGTGGACGGCAGGGCTCCGGCTCGGAGGCCGGAGCACAAAGCTCAGCCCCTGAGCAAGAACACCGCATGTTCGGCCAGCAGGTTGGCCGCCGCCTCGCTGGTCTGCTTGTCGCCGCTCAGAAACCACTGACCTTCCTGCACATAGCGGCCAGACTCGACCAGCGCGCGGAAGTCGTCGATCGTGACATGATGGATATTGGGCGTGTCGTACCAGCTTTGCGGGATCAGCCGGGTGACCGGCATCCGGCCGCGGAGCAGCAAGGACATGCGGATGCGCCAGTGGGCGAAATTGGGGAAGCTGACAAAGGCCTGGCGGCCGATGCGGAGCAGCTGGTCGAGCATGATATCGGGCCGGCGGGTGGTCTGCAGCGTCTGGCTGAGCACCGCATAGTCGAAACTGGCGTCGGGATAGGCGGCGAGGTCGGTGTCGGCATCGCCCTGCACCACCGACAGGCCCTTGGCGACGGCGCTGGCGACATTGGCGGGGTCGATCTCTAGTCCGCGCGCGTCACAGCCTTTATTGTCGCGCAGCGCCGCCATCAGCGCGCCGTCGCCGCAGCCGATGTCGAGCACCCGGCTGCCGGGAGCGATATTGTCGGCAATGATCTGCAGGTCGGGGCGGAGCTTGGTCATGCGGCGCGCTCATGGAAACGGGAGACAGAAGGTTTTTGCGCACGAAGACACGAAGGAAAGAAGGAAAGAAGGCATAAATTCTTCTTCGTGGCTTTGTGTCTTTGTGCGAGCCGAAACGGGCGTGCATGGCCTCTGTCCTTCGACAGGCTCAGGACGAACGGAGGGAGTCGGCCCAGGACTAGCGGACGGAGCGAGCTCAGGACGAACGGAAACCGGATATTCATCTGCCCTCCCCCGCCTTGAGAAAGCCATCGACGATCCGGTACATTTCGGGATTGTCGAGCAGGAAGCTGTCGTGGCCGAACGGGCTGGACAGTTCCATGAAGCTGACCTCGGCGCCGGCGGCGTTGAGGGCGTGGACGATCGCGCGGCTTTCGCTGGTCGGGTAGAGCCAGTCGGTGTCGAAGCTGATCAGGCAGAAGCGGGTTTTCGAGCCCCTGAAGGCATTGGCGAGCGCGCCGCCATGGGCCTCGGCGAGGTCGAAATAGTCCATCGCGCGGGTGATATAGAGATAGCTGTTGGCATCGAAGCGGTCGACGAAGCTGATCCCCTGGTGGCGCAGATAGGACTCGACCTGGAAATCGGCGTCGAAGCCGAAGGTCTTGGCGTCGCGGTCCTGCAGGCGGCGGCCGAATTTCTCGGTCAGCCCGGCTTCCGACAGATAGGTAATATGCGCCGCCATCCGGGCGACGGCGAGGCCGCTGCTCGGCGGGTCGTCGTCGGCATAATAGGCGCCGCCGCGCCAGCGTGGGTCGGCCATGATCGCCTGCCGGCCAACCTCGTGAAAGGCGATATTCTGGGCGCTGTGCCGCGCCGCCGAAGCGATGATCACCGCCGAGGCGACGCGTTCCGGATAGAGCGCCGCCCAGCTGACCGCCTGCATCCCGCCCATCGATCCGCCGATCACCGCGTGCAGCCGCTCGATCCCGAGATGGTCGAGCAGCATCGCCTGCGCCCGCACCATATCGGCTATGGTGATCACCGGAAAATCCATTGCCCAAGGCTGGTCAGTGGCGGGATTGACGGTTGCCGGACCGGAGCTGCCGAGGCAGCTGCCCAGGACATTGGCGCAGATGATGAAATGGCGGTCGGTGTCGATCGGCTTGCCGGGGCCGACCATCCGCTCCCACCAGCCGGGCTTGCCGGTCAGCGGATGGGTCGATGCGAGATATTGGTCGCCGGTCAGCGCGTGGCAGACCAGAATCGCATTGCTGCGCTCGGCGTTCAATGTGCCATAGGTTTCATAGGCGAATTCGACCGGCGCAAGGCTGGCACCGCTGTCCAGCGGCAGCGGCCCGAGCAGGCGGACTCTGCGGTCCAGTCCAAAACGCGTGTCTTCGGTCATCCAAAGGCAGCTAAGCGGCGAAATCCCGAGCGTCAAATGATAATGCGGTTGACTGACAGGCCGCAATGATTAGTCCGGCGTCAGAGATCATCACAGCACAGGCGGACAGAGCCAATGAACGGACCAAAACCGAAAGAATGGATCATGGGGATCGCGCCCTATGTGCCGGGCAAATCGAGCGGCGACGACGGTCGCAAGCTGGTCAAGCTGTCGGCCAACGAAAATCCGCTGGGCTGCAGCCCGGCGGCCCGCGAGGCGCTGAAGGCCGCCTCCGCCTCGGTCGACCGCTATCCCGATCCCGGCTCGACGAAGCTGCGCGAGGCGATTGCCGCCAAACATGGGCTGGATCCGGCGCGGATCATCTGCGGCACCGGCTCCGACGACGTGCTGCATCTCGCCGCCAATGCGTTCAGCGGACCGGGCGACGAGATCATCTATGTGAAATATGGCTTTGCCGTCTACGATATCGCCGCGCGGCGCTATGGCGGGACGCCGGTGATCGCCGATGACAGGGATTATGGCACCGATGTCGATGCGATTCTGGCCAAGGTCACCGACAATACGCGGGTGATCTTCATCGCCAATCCGAACAACCCGACCGGCACCTTTGCGCCGCGCGCCGAGATCGCACGGCTGCACGCGGCCTTGCCGGAGCATGTGCTGCTGGTGCTGGACTGCGCCTATGCCGAATATATGGACGAGGGGCAGGATGACGGCGCGATCGAGCTGGCGGAGACCGAGACCAATGTGCTGGTCACGCGGACCTTTTCCAAGATCCACGGGCTGGCGGCGGAGCGGATCGGCTGGGGCTATGCCCATGCCGATATCATCGGCGCGATGAACCGGATCCGGTTGCCGTTCAATGTCACCACCGCCGGCCAGCAGGCCGCCGTTGCCGCGCTCGCCTCGAACGACTTTGTCGCCATGAGCCGCGCGCATAATGCCAAGTGGCGGCAATGGCTGACCGAGGAAATGGGCGGATTGGGCAATCATGGCCTGCGCGTCGTGCCGAGCCATACCAATTTCCTGCTGGTGCTGTTCGAGGGCAAGGTGACAGCGGAACAGGCCAATGCGGCGCTGCTCGACAAGGGCTATGCGGTGCGCTGGCTGCCCGGCCAGGGTCTGGTCAACGGTCTCAGGATCACCATCGGCACCGAGGAAGAAACCCGCGGGGTTGCCACGGCGCTGCGCGAGATCCTGGAAGCTGCTGGCTGATGCTGCCCTTTGCCCAGATTACCATTGTCGGGCTCGGGCTGATCGGCTCCTCGATCGCCCATGCCGTCCGCCAGACCATGCCCTCGGTGCGGATCACCGGCTATGACAGCGATCCGGCGGTGCGAGAGCGCGTGCTCGAGCTTGGCTTCTGCGACGATGTCAGCGACAGCGCCGGCGCCGCGGTTACCGACGCCGATCTGGTGATTCTCTGCGTGCCGGTCGGCGTGATGGCGGATGTCGCCGCCGAGATCGCTGCCGATCTGCCCGCCGATGCGGTGATCAGCGATGTCGGATCGTCCAAGGACAGCGTGCAGACCGCGCTTGCCGCAGCGCTGCCCGGCGCCCGGATCATTCCTGCCCATCCCGTCGCCGGTACCGAGAACAGCGGCCCGGATGCCGGCTTTGCGACCCTGTTTCACGACCGCTGGTGCATCCTGACCCCGCCGGACGATGCGGCCGAGGGTGATATCGAGCGGCTCAAGGCCTTCTGGGAAAAGCTGGGCGCCAATATCGAGATCATGGATCCCAAGCATCACGACTTGGTGCTCGCCGTGACCAGCCATTTGCCGCATCTCATCGCCTACACGATCGTCGGCACCGCCTCCGATCTGGAAGATGTGACGCGCGGCGAGGTGATCAAATATTCGGCCGGCGGTTTCCGCGACTTCACCCGCATCGCCGCTTCAGACCCGACCATGTGGCGCGATGTGTTTCTGTCCAACAAGGAAGCGGTTCTGGAAATGCTCCAGCGCTTTTCCGAGGACCTGACGGCGCTGCAGCGGGCGATCCGCTGGGACAAGGGCGACGAACTGTTCGACCTGTTCACCAAGACCCGGGCGATCCGCCGCCGCATCATCGAGGAAGGCCAGGACGACGCGGCGCCAGATTTCGGGCGGACGCACGACTGAGGGCCAGCTATTCGCCTTCACCGCCTTCCTGCATTTCTTTTTCCCACGTTTCCCTTGCCGCCACTTGCGCAGCTTTGCTGGCATCGGCGGTCGCGGCAGCGGCCTTGATCACCGCCTTTTGTGCGGCATCCGCTGCCTTTTTCGCGGCAATCGCGTCGGACGCCAATCCGGCCTCGAGCGACGCGCCGGTCTCACGCACTGCCCTTCCGGTTGCGGCCACGGCCTCCTCCGCCAGATCCTGAGCTTTGCGAGCATTTTCATTCACCGCCAGATCGATTTCGGCATTGGCCCGGACGATCCTGACCTGCGCCTTCTTGGCAGCGGCTTCGGCCGCGATCGCCATTTGCGCGGCAGCCTCTTTGTCCTTTTGCGCTTCAGAACAGACCGCCAGCTTTGCGGCGATCACGGACATTTTTGCTGCATTATGCGCTTCCAACGCCGCTTTGCTGGCAGCGTGCTTGGCATCGTCCATGGTTTGTTGTGCTTCGCCCATCGTCTCATTGTCGAATGTGCCGCATTCTGCCCCATCATCGCTTGCTTTTTTCTCGGTGCAGCCCTGGATTGCGAGAGAAAGGGTTAGCGCGACAGCAACGGTGGATATTGTTTTTTTCATGACTTGAACTCCGAAATGTCATTAGCGAATCGATGAAACATGGCTCTGTCCATCGCCTTAGAGTCCAGCGACTAAACAATATGCGCCGCATTCTGTAATTACGTATTTTCCTATAGCCGGATGCCTGGGCAAAAAACCGGTCGCCGCGGTTCGACAATGATCTTGTCCAGGGTCACACGGGTCACACCCCCTATTGGGAGAATATCTTTCCCTCCGGAAAGGGCGGAACACCGCCGATCGCGGACAAGGGCCAGCGACCGGATCATGGCGGAAGATTAGCCGATTCTGCCTGCTGCAGGAAAGCTCTTATCCTGCACCAGACCGCTTTTGCACAAGCCGGCAGGGGTTAACGGAATATACAAAGCGGAAAATTCCGGTATCGTGTCAGGACAATCCGATATGTCACAATCTGTTGAACAGGGGGGCCATCGGGAACCATCAGGGGAGTTTGCATTTGGCCGAAGCAACAGTGACCAGCGTACCCCGTTCCTCTGCCCGCGGGGCGCCGGAAACCGGCTATGGCAGCAGGAGCTATCGCAACTATATTCTCGGCATCCTGCTGACCGTCTATATCTTCAATTTCATCGACCGCACGATCATCAATATCCTGACCGAGCCGATCAAGGAAAGCTTCGGGGTGGAAGACTGGCAGATGGGGCTGCTCGGCGGCCCCGCCTTTGCCATCCTCTACACCTTTGTCGGCATCCCGATCGCGCGTTTCTCCGAGAAACATCACCGGGTCTGGATCATCGCCGGATCGGTGTTCCTGTGGAGCCTGATGACCGTATTGTGCGGCTTTGCTACCAGCTTCATTGCCCTGTTCATCTTCCGCATCGGCGTCAGCATCGGCGAGGCGGGCTGTTCGCCGCCGGCCAATTCGCTGATCGCCGACTATTTCGTCCCGGCGGAGCGTTCGACCGCCGTGTCGGTTTACGCGCTGGGCATCCCGCTCGGCGGCATGGTCGCCTATGTGTTCGGCGGCTATATCGTCGGCAGTCTCGACGGGCCGATCATCGGCGCGCTGCTGGCCAGCTGGAACTGGACCTGGGCGGTTAATGCGCTCGACTGGCAGAATATCGAGGGCTGGCGAGTGGCCTTTGCCGTTGTCGGCGTGCCCGGCCTCATCGTCGCGGCGATCGTCAAGCTGACCATCGCCGAGCCGCCGCGCGGCTATACCGATCCGGTCGAGATGCAGAACCGCGAGCAGGTCGGCTTTCGCGAAGTGCTGCGGATCCTGTCGCAGAAACCCGCCTACTGGCACGTGACCATGGGCGTCACCATCGCCTCGTTCGTCAATTATGGCGTCGGCCAGTTTTTCGTATCCTTCCTGATCCGCACGCACGAGCTGTCGATCTTCGACGCATCGGTGAAGATCGCCATGGCGCTTGCAGTGATGGCGGCGATCGGCACCTGTATGTCCGGCTATCTGGCGGACAGATATGCCAAGCGCTTCCCGAAGGCGCTGGCGCTGATCCCGATGTTCGCGCTGATCGGCGTGATCCCGATGCATGTCACCGGCTATCTGGCGGAATCCCTGTGGCTGGCGGTGCCGCTGATGATGGTCGGGCAGATGCTGCTCTATACCTATCTCTGCCCGCTCTACGCGGTGCCCAGCGGCGTGGTCGACAGCCGGATGCGGGCGACGGCGGTGGCGGTGACCTTGTTCATCGTCAACCTGCTCGGTTACGGCCTCGGGCCGCCGCTGATCGGCGGCCTGTCGACAATCCTGAACGCGACCTTCCTGTCGGGGCTGGATCCGGCGCTGACGCTGGAGGCGTGCAAGGCGAGCAATCTCACGGCGGCCGCGCAGGGTGCCTGCAATACAGCCAATGCCGATGGCCTCAGATGGTCGATGGTATTGTTCAAATGCCTCTATCTGTGGGCGATCTTCCACTTCTATATGGCCAGCCGGACGATCCAGCGGGATATGGGGCGGTAATGCGTCTTGGCGCGTGCGTTTGTGGGGAGAGGGCCTTGTGGGCTCGCGCGAAGCGATTGGGTAGCTTGGCAAGCCATCGGTCCAATCCGGTCGGCCCCATATTGCAGGGGGATGATCAGGGCTTGGTAAACGCGTATGCAGGATCAAAGAAATTGGCGAATGGTGCAGGGTTCACGGGAATTCCACCGGAGTTCCAACCAGTATGGCCGAGGATAACAGAGTGAGTAAACATCGCTGTTTGACAGCCTGTATCTGCTTATCTGTTCTTTTGTCCTGTTCAGGACTTACCGATCCAAGCGCTGAAATTCATGTGGCTGTCGAAATGTCAGCAGTTGATTTCAACGCTCAAGAAACAGTTAAGAAATTCGGCAATCCCCTTGATGAATCTGAATCGGATTTTTGGGGTACGGACAAACCTCACAAATTGATAATCGATTTTCCCAGAGGAAAAATGGAATTTGATGGAGGTGGTTCTGGGCACGGCACAATATTAGCCTCAACGCCTTTGTCGCCGACCAGCGAAATCACCTCGGTTGGGCGAATTCGTTCTGTGACATTCAGTATGTTTAGAGAAAAATTCTCTATTTCCGAGGCCGTCGATATTGCGGAAAATCAATGCAAAAAAATTGAACAGTTGTTCGACGATCCGGCGATTGAATATGGGCAGAAATTCCATTCTTACGAAGGCATTGATATTGGTGACGGCTTTTACATTTGCAGGGTTTGGAATGAAGAAATCGAATCCGTGGTAAGCCTTACGAAAATTTCGTTGGCGTCGCGGTCCAATCCGCCATCTGCAGAATTCAAGATTGACGGTTGGGTGGGAAGAAACACCGATGAAGGATCACCGTGACAGGTGCAATTTCTTCCGGAAATTCCGCCAGATCAATGATTGATAGCGGGTGATAAAGGAGATCGAGGAATCCCGCCTCAATCATTCAGCACATTGATCGCCTTGTGCACCCGGTCCCGGATATCCTCGCGGTCAAGGCCCGGCTCGATCTCCGGCTGCACTTCATAGGTGATCACGCCGCTTTTCTGAACAAAAGTATCGCGCGGGGAGACGATGCCGCTGTTCAGCGCAACCGGGACCAGCGGGATGCCGAGCAGCTTGTAGATGCCGGCAAAGCCGGTCTGCAGTTCGGGACGCTCGCCGTGGTGGGCGCGGCTGCCCTCGGCGAAGATCACGATCGGGCGGCCCTCGGCGACCGCTTTCTTCGCCTGCTTGATGATCTGTCGCATCGCCGCGCCGCCGCCATCGCGGTCGATGCCGAGCAGGCCGTGTTTGGTCGCAATCCAGCCCCACAGCGGGATCACCAGCAGCTCCTTCTTGGCGATCACCACCGGCTTGTCGAACAGGCGCAGCAGGTCGATCGTCTCGAACATGCTTTCATGTTTGAACACGTAGAGCAAAGGCTCGTTGCGGATTTCGCCCCTGACCTCGACCCGGATGCCGAGGATCAGGCGGGCGCAGACATAGTGATAGCGGCTCCAATATTGCGCCATATAATAGATGGTCGGCGGCCAGAAAAAGGCGCCAAGAAAGGTGGCGATGATGATCGGTACCGAGCCGATATAGAAGACCGCCATGAAGATCAGCGAACGGATGAAAGCCAGCATCTCAGACCCCTGCCAGCGCCGCCAGCCGGCGCATCAGATATTTGTTATATTCGATGAACAGGGTGCCCAGCGAAGGCTGCGTCTGCACGGCGTCGGACAGGATCTGCACCTCCGGCGGCATCGCCCGTTCCAGCTCGAGCCGGGCGCGGCGCATATGCCAGTCCGAAGTGACCAGCCTTACCGACTTGTCGCCGCGCCGCGCCGCCCAGCGAGCGATCTCGAGCGCGTTGGAGCGAGTGTCCACCGCCTGGAAGCCGAGATCGATGCAGCAGTCGAACAGGTCGCCTGAGCGGGCATATTCCGCGGCCAGTTCCTTTGGCTTCACATCCCGGTCGACGCCGGAAATCAGCAGGCGGCCTGCGCTTTTGCTACCGACAATTTCCAGCGCGCGGTCGATCCGGCCCGCGCCGCCGGTCAGCACGACGACCGAACCGGTGTGGGTATCGGCGGAAGCGGGGCGCGGCAGGTCGATCGCGAACCAGGCAAAGCCGATGATCCAGAGCAGCAGCAGAAAGGAGAAAAAGCGCAAAATCATCAAGCGGGGTTACAATATCTTTTTCAGGGCGCCGACAACCGTCCATCGGGCGGTCACCATGGCAAGAAACATCCCCAATATCGGAATGGCGGCAATTATCAACCAGCTCCACCAGTCGAGACCGACCGATTTCACCAGGCCGGAGCCAAGCGCGCGAAGCTGCGTGCCGATCAGCCAGATGATCGCTGCCCCGCCGACCAGCCCGATCAGGCCGCCGAGCAATGCGTCGAGCGCGATACGCCGCTGGAACAGGCGACTGATCTGCTGGTCTGTGCCGCCGAGCAAATGGACGACTGCGATCGTTTCGCTGTGTGTGTTGAGCGCTGAGCGGGCCGAGATGATCACTGCAGCGGCGGTCGCCAGCGCCAGCAGGCCAACAAGGCCAAAGGCAATCCACTGGAAGGAGCGGACCAGCGATATCACCGGCGCAATATAGCCGCTGCTCGGCTCCACCCGCGCTTCCGGAGCGACCGGTGCCAGCGCGCTGCGCAGCGTCTCATATTCGCCATCGGTCGCAACCCGGGCCAGTTTCAGGTCGATCAGCGCCGGCAGCGGGATATCATTGGCCAGATCCTGCGTGCCGAGCCAGGGTTCGATCAGCGCCTCTATTTCTTCCGGGGGCAGCACCCGCACCTCCTCGACCAGCGGCATCGCGCGCAGGCGATCGGCAGCGGCTTCGGCCTGGCGGCCGCGGATTTCGGGATTGGCCTCGATGATCTGCACGGTGGCGCGGCTGGACAGTTCGTCCGAGACATCGCCCACCGCCCGGGTCATGGCGAGGCCGGCCGCCGCCGCGAGCACGGTCAGGAAGATCATGATCGCGATCACCCAGGGCATCGGGCCGGACAGGCGGCCTTCGGGGATCAGGCGGCGGTCATGAGCGGGAATGGCGAAAAACTTGAACATGCGCGCTACTGCTGCTGGTTTTTGGGACGCGGCGGGAAGCGCAGCGAGCCGGTGGGATCGGCGAGCATGCCCTTTTCCAGCCGCATCATCTGCGCGCCCGGGATCTTGCTGAGCAGATGGATGTCATGGGTGGCGACGACGATGGTGGTGCCGAGCGTGTTCAGCGCCTCGAAGAGTTGCAGCAGGCGGATCGCCATGTCGGGGTCGACATTGCCGGTCGGTTCGTCGGCGACCAGGATTTCCGGGCGGCCGATCACTGCGCGGGCAATTGCGACGCGCTGCTGCTCGCCGCCGGACAGGGTCGCCGGGCGAGCCGAAGCGCGGTCACCGAGCCCGACCCATTCGAGCATCTCGGTCACCGGCGTCTCGAGATCCTTTTCGCGGACTCCGGCCACCCGCAGCGGCAGCGCGATATTGTCAAAGGCCGAAAGATGCGACACCAGCCGGAAATCCTGGAAGACCACGCCGATCCGGCGGCGGAAACCGGGCAGGCGCTCGCGCGGCATGGTCACTGCATCCTCGCCGAACAGGCGGATCACGCCGCGGCTGGGCCGCTGCGACAGATAGAGCAGCTTGAGCAGCGAGGTCTTGCCCGCGCCCGATGCGCCGGTGAGAAAATAGAAGCTGCCGGGGAATAGGGTGAAATTGAGGTCGGACAGCGTTTCCACGCCGGCGCCATAGCGCAGGCCGACATTTTCAAAGCGAACAATTTCGTCCAACATGCCCTGCATTCCCATATCGCGGCGAAATATTGCCCGGTCGCTGAACCAATAGGCCGGGACGCCCCCGCAAATCAACTCCGCTGTCGGGCAGCACTCACCGAATCGGCAGGAAAACGCGGAAAAACCCACTTCGGTCTCAAATCGGTCAAGCAGCCACTTGCAGTTTGCCTTGATGGGGTGTTTAGAGGGGTGTCATGATTTTGAATTGTCCGGCTTGCAAAACCCGTTATCTCGTCCCCGACAGCGCCATTGGGCCGAACGGTCGGTCGGTACGCTGTGCCTCCTGTCGCCATAGCTGGTTCCAGGAAGCCGCGATTCCGGAGAAACAGCTGGTCGAGGCCGAAGCGTCCGCGCAGGCCGCCCCGGTCGCCCAGCCGGAAGCCGCCGTGGATCGCGACTGGCTGCCGACCTCGCCTGCCTCTCCGGTTACGCGCTCCGCACCACCGCCACCACCGATGTCCGCCACCCCGGACTATGGCGCCAGCGAAAGCAGCTTTGCGCACGAGCCGCCGTTCCGGCCGCGCCGCAATCCGGCAAAATTGTGGACCATGGCGGCCATCGCCTTTGCCGCTCTGGTACTGGTCGCGGGGGGTGCGCTCTATTATTTCGGCGCGCCGCAATGGATGTCCGGCTATCAATTTGCCTCGATCGACGAAACGCCGCTGCTGATCGAGCTGAGCCAGAAACAGGATCGCCGGACTTTGCCCGACGGCACCGAATATTTCGCGGCCAGCGGAACGATCATCAATCCCACCACCAGCGACCAGAATGTCCCGCCGATGCTGGTGGTCCTGCGCGACGCCGGTGGCCGGATCGTCTACAGCTGGAAAATGAATCCGCCGGCCAAATCGCTGGCGCCGGGAGCAAAAATCAACTTCAACGAGGCCAAGCTGGATGTCCCGCGCGGCGCCAGCCAGCTGGAAGTCGGCTGGGCGGACCAGAGCCGCGACTGAACCAACGGTTGCGATAGTGGCCGGCGGGCAGCGAATATCTGTTGCGGCTGCCAACCCCCTTTGCTAAGGGCACCCGCCTACCCGGGACATCGCTGTCCCAAGCTAGTGACAGTGCGGTCGTGGCGGAATTGGTAGACGCGCAGCGTTGAGGTCGCTGTGGGATAATATCCCGTGGAAGTTCGAGTCTTCTCGACCGCACCAAGCAGTCTAAGTGCTTGATAAAGAACGATATTTTATCATGCAGCTTAGTCTGTTCCCTCTTTGCACGCCGTCGCCGGCTTCCCCAGAATTCGCCCGAAATCCTTACCAAAATGCCGATTTTGTCATTCAATTATCGAAGCTGATCATGAAATGACACTTGTTGCGGTTTTTTTGTCATTTTCGAGTCTTCTCGAGAGCACCAGACAGTCTTTGAAAGTCTTCCAAAATCGTTAGTTTCAACGTGGCTGCGCCATAGCCCCGCTTTTGCGGCGGTCGTGGTGGATGGATCGTTATCGATTGTGGCGGGAGACCTGCTTTGAACAGGTCGATCTCGGTCAAGATAGCCCAAAGTCTCCGCCGTCAAAAAACCCGCCTCAATGGGCGGGTAGCAATGGATTCGATAATGCAGACGTTATTATGTGAGCGGGCCAAACCCAAGTAAACGTTCCTGATCACTCCAGGCGAGCGGTAGATCGGTCTCTATAATTCGTTTCCGGCTAAGCAGGGATGGCTGGCGGCCTTCAGCAATGGCTTCAACAATGCGCGGACTGATCCAGCTCAGTTTAACAAGCTGGGTCAGTTGCTTGCGGCAGCGTCCCTCGCGCGTTGCGATTTTTTGAAGCGGTACATCGGGGGATGCCAGCACAAGTTTCTGGGCCGACATCGCGTCGGCGAGAAGTCCGATCAACTTAGGGTCGATGTTTGATGGTCCGTCATCATTGCTGCTGATCCTCAGCTTGGCTTCCCGGAACGGCTTCTTCCTGGGCAGCGGTATTTCATGTGTCCAAGAGCGGGTTGATGGTTCGTCTATCCTAAACTGAATTGGGTCGAGCTCAATCATCATCCGATCGGGCGTAAAGCTGATCTTGCGGACCAGCTTTTGAATGACCGATCCCATGTCTATTGCCATTTCATGTCCATGCAAGTGAGCCCGTGCGAACATTATCTGCAACGAAGCACCATCGGTTAGATCGGCGATGCGGCGGAGTGCATGCTGGTCGCCGAGCAGTACCTCAAGATGTTCGGCCACATGCCTTTCCAGCTGCACCATTGCATATCGAGTGGATCCTGATTTATCTGGTCCGGTAAGATCGCGGCGGGTCTCATAATATCGATACCGGCGGACGCCCTTGGTGGAATAGGTTGGGACCATCGGCCTTCCCTGCTCATCGGATAACAAACCTTTCAGCACTGCCCGTTGGGGATCATTGCTTGGCCTTTTCCTCGGCGGGGCTGCACTGGCGAGCTTGGTTTGAACTGCTTCCCAAAGGTCGGAATCCACGATTGGCTGATGCTCGCCAACATAGATTTGGCCCTTGTGCACGATCTTGCCGCGATAGATGGGATTCTTGAGTAAGTGGAACAGGCTACCTCGCCGGAACGATATGCCGCCTCTGTGCGGGCCGCTCGTGCGATGCTGTACCTTGGTCAAAATGCCTTCACTTTCGAGCTGAGCCAGCAAGGCGGGAGCTGACTTGCTCGCAAGATAGCGGCGCATGATGGTGCGAACGCGTTCCGCCTCTTCCGGCTCGGCAACCAGTTTGCGATCCTCAACAATATATCCAAGCGGCACCGGCCCTCCCATCCACATGCCCTTCTTCTTGGAAGCAGCAATCTTGTCGCGGATACGCTCGCCGGTTACCTCGCGTTCGAACTGTGCGAAGGACAGCAGCACATTCAGCGTAAGCCTGCCCATGCTCGTTGTTGTATTGAACGCCTGTGTAATCGACACGAAGCTTGCCTGTTTCTCATCGAGTATCTCCACAATCTTGGCAAAGTCCGCAAGGCTTCGGGTTAGGCGGTCAACCTTGTAGACAACGATCACATCGACAAGACCATCCTCGACGACCTGCATCAATGCTTTCAGGCCGGGGCGCTCCATCGTCCCGCCAGAATAGCCGCCGTCATCATAGGCACCTGGAACCAGTTTCCAGCCTTCATGGCGCTGACTTAATATGTATGCCTCACAAGCCTCTCGCTGGGCATCCAGACTGTTAAACTCTTGTTCCAGCCCATCCTCGGTGGATTTACGCGTGTAGATGGCGCAGCGCACAGGTTTGGGCATAGTGGTCATAATGGTGCCCCACTGGTGGCCAAGCCGAAGAAGCGAGGTCCGGACCATTTTGTGCCGGTTATATGCCGGGCGATGGCAGTAAGCGATTTCCAGTGTTTGCCATCATATTCAAAACCGTTATCTAGCACGGTCACGCTGTGACCGACGCCGTGCCAGTCACGGATGAGTTTGGTGCCTGGGCTGAGTTTGGGACCGGCGCCCAACTTGGATATGGCGGGCATATTTTCACCTCCATATCTTGCCAGACATGCTGCGGTCCGTCGGTCCAGCCTGCCCAGCTTCTTCTCCTGCAAGCGATACGCCAGTCCTAGTCGCAACAGATCTGGTGATAAGGAAGGTGAGGCGGTACCATAATGTTGATCCCATGCCGCTTGCAAGTCAGCAAGCGGCATGGTTTCTAGTGCAGCTATTGAGATAGTCTGCCGCGCCATCAGGCTGCTTCCTGCTTCAGGGACACGGTCCCGTCACCATCCAGCGTTTTTGCAGCATCATTGGACGCTGGCGCAGATTTCTTATCTATGCGGTAATAGGTTGTATCGTCCTTGCGTTTTGCGCGGATGATGTCGTGACCCTTTTTGCGGAGGCCGGTAAGGAATGCTCGGCAGCTGTGGGGCTGCCAGCCAGTGGCCTGGGCAATCTCGCCGAGCGAGGCGCCTTTGGCAGAACTGAGGAGTTTACCGACGATCTCGGCTTTGGTTGGTTGGTCGGCTGTGTTTTTCGTGTTTGCTGATCTTGTCATCTTGGGTCTCCAGTTCTGCGCCGAACCATCCGGCGCTTCCACTGACCCAAGGCCGCAATTGCTTGTGTTTAGCTGCGACCTGCCCGAACCGGTCATCCCGTTCGGCAGGAACAGCAATGCTCTGTTTGGAACGCAAGTCCAGTCGAAAAGCGCACGCACCCCAAGCTGGTTATGGACTGGTGCACCAGGCACGGACTCTGGCCGGGACATGGATAGCGAAGTTGACAAAGCTAAGCTTATTTCCGGGCTGTTTGGGCTGAACACCGCGAAGCTAAATCTGTGAGGCTGTTGCAGAGGGATTGAAGCACAGTCTGGTTGCCGCTCATCGATGGTCGCAGGTCACCCGCGCATGTGCGCAACAATGAGGTCGAGACTCTATCCGCAATTGGATGAACGTTGGGGCTCACGTCAGGTCGCGTCAGCTCCGACATTCTCGCACTAAAGCCCAAACGCACTGCACGGTGATAACGGGCAACAGTTCGCATTGTGTCAAAGGAATTGTCACATTAGATTTTCTGGGAAATGAAGGAAGGGCGCGATATTAAGATTGAATCCGTAAAGCTTCATGCGATCGCGGTCGTATCTCCAGCGCCTCGTTCACATGTCCAAAAGGCTTTTTGGTCTTCCGCCAAATTTGCTCGCCGCTGCCTCCATGGAATTCACCTCTGGATCTAACTCTCTACCCATTGAGATCCACTTCGCGGTCCTTACGATATGCTCACCATACAGTTCAGCAGTTCGCAGGTCGCGCCAATTCTGCTGGCTCATCAATATTTGCTTGTGCCATAACACCAAGATACAGAACGATCACGTCAGCGCGTACGAAGCATCGAACGATTCAGTTCTTCGACGCTCTTAACGCCCATCAGCCGCATTCCTCGTTCGATCTCGGTCTGCAGAATGGACACAGCTCGCTCCACTCCCGCTTCGCCGGCGGCGGCGAGGGCATAGAGGTATAGCCGGCCTCCACTTGCAGCGTTCGCGCCCATCGCCAAAGCCTTCAAAACATGTGTGCCCCTGCGCACCCCACCATCGCAAATTACCTCGATGCGGTCTCCGACAGCATCGACGATTTCCCCAAGCTGATCGAAGGGAGCGCGGCTGCCATCAAGCTGGCGGCCCCCGTGATTGGAGACCATGATCGCATCGCAGCCGATATCTGCTGCGCGGCGGGCATCGGCGGCAGACATGACGCCCTTGAGGCAAAAAGTGCCGCCCCAGTCGTTGCGTAGCCGTTCGACCTCTGCCCAGTCCATGTCGGGGTCCAGCATGGTGTCGAAATAATCCTGGATGGAAATCGCGCTGCGGCTACCTTCAGCAACATGGGTCTCAAGATTGGGTAAGCTAAAACGTTCGCGGAACAGAAAGTTCAATCCCCACCTTGGCCGGGTGGCATATGAAGCAAAGCTTGCGGGCGTGAATTCTGGCGGAGTCTTGAAGCGACTACGCTTGCACCGCTCGCGATTGCCCGAAACGATCGTGTCCACCGTCAGCGCCACTGCGTCGAATTTCGCATCTCGCGCACGTTCGAGCAGCGCCGAATTGAGCCCGCGATCACGGTGGAAGTAATATTGCAGCATCTTGGGCCCAGCGTAATTGGCCCCGATTTCCTCAATGCTGACGCTCGACAGGCTGGAGATGCCGAACCAAAGATTATGCCGCTCGGCAACCTTTGCGACGGCGCGCTCGCCCTGCCAATGAAACAAGCGCTGGAGAGCAGTGGGACTGAGGATGAGAGGGAGTGCGGTTTTGCGCCCCATGATTTCGATGGAGGTGTCGATCTCTTCGACTCCGGCAAGCACATTGGGAACAAGGTCCACGTCAGCAAATGCTGCGGTATTGCGCGCTTTTGTCAGTTCGTCATCGGCGGCGCCATCAATATAATGAAAGACCGGGAACGGCAATTTGCGCCAAGCAAGCTCGCGAAAATCTTCCACATTGTGGCAATCTTCAAGCGATCGGATCGAGTGCGGGACCGGGTATTTATGCTGCATCTTCAATTTGTCCATTCTTCAGCCTGCGTGAAACCGCGTTTATGAAGCCCTCTGCCGGCGACGAGAGCCCGGCTTACCGCCCGCCCGCGAGCCGATCGCCTGACGTATCAATAGACGGCTTTGCTCCTCGTCCAGAGCCATGCGTGGGCGCCCCGAGAGGAATCTTCAAAAGTCATGCATCCAAGGCATAGCCGTGAGATCTCGAGGCCAGTCGCACCTAACTTCACCAGCGGCCCGCTAACTTCTTCCTGAGTGTCGTGCATTTTGAAGCGCGCGTCGAAATCCCAACCGAGAAGCACGATACGGTTCTCCGTCTTTTTCATCGCACGGCGCACGTAGCGGAAATAATTTTCCGCATCGACGATGAAGGTCGTGCGGTTGGCTTTTGCGACTTTCCAGAAATTATGCCGTGGTTCAAACATATACAGCTGGTCGGTGATTATGTCTTTAGGATCACCGAACCACCGTTGGCTCCAAGCCCAAGAACGGCCGACATACCGACTTTGGCATTGGGCACCTGATGGCCGGCAGCTTGGCCGCGCAACTGCCAAGTGAGCTCGCATATCTGCAATATGGCTTGGGCAGTGGTCGCTTCGCCGTGTGACAAAAATCCACCGCTCGGATTGAGAGCAAGATCCCCTTCAATATCAAGTTTGCCGTTTTCCAACATCCAGTCGCCCTTGCCAGCCTCATAGAAACCGAAAATTTCCGGCCAGGCGAGAATGTGCCAGGCTGAGTTGTCGGCCATTTCCAGCACGTCGACGTCCGACGGACCAATGCCTGCCATATCACATGCCCTACGCACGGCGGTTGCAACTTCACTGGTATGTGGTACGTCAGGACGGACTGTACTGGCGATTGACGGAATGCGCCGCGCCGGATCTCCGAATTGACCCGTCGCTGTCGCGCAGCCGGCAACACGAACAAGCTTGTTACCTGCATGCTTGGCATAGCCTTCCGAAGCGAGGATGACTGCTGCAGCGCCGTCGCTCACAGGACAAATCTCGAGCAGGTGCAATGGATCTGTCACCATGGGTGATGCCAATACTTCTTCAATGCTCGTCGGTGTCCGGAACCGCGCGTTTTTATTGCCTGCGGCGTTCTTGCGCATCAGGACCGAAGCACGTGCGAACGTTTCTTCGGTGGTCCCAAATTCATGCATTCTCCGGTTGGCTTCGATCGCCCAGAAGGCCGGATTTGTAGCCCCCATGGACACCCAGCGAAGATAGTCATGATCGCTAATATCATCCTGACTGCCGGGCGGCCGCGGAATAAAGCCCTTTGGCATCCGCTCGGCACCCATCGCGCAGACGATATCGTATTTCCCGCTCGCAATCATCGAATGTGCAGTGTCAAAGGCGATCGCCCCCGCAGCACATGCCCCGCTCACATTGACGCAAGGAATGCCCTGTTCCGAAATTGCCTGAACGATTTCATTAGCATGCAGCCCCCAACCCATTCCGCCTTCGAAACGCGAGCTGGCAGCGACAAGACCTTGCAGGTCAGGCCAGTCGAGCTGCGCATCATCCAGCGCGGCGCGCATCGATTCAATCGCAAGCTGCAATTGGGATTTATCAGGCCATTTTCCCCAAGGATGAGCCCCAGCGCCCAAAACATACACAGATCGAGTCATGACGCAGCGCCCTCCAGACCAGGAGCAAACTTGTAGGTCACTACGTTCTTTCCGTTTTCATCGGTAAAAAGCGTTTCGATGACAAGATGGACATCCGTACCGATCTCGATTTCCTCCAATGTAAAACCAGTAAGCATGCCCATCACTTCGAGCCCCTTTCCCAAGTCAACCAGGCCGATGGCATATGGCGCCCATCCATCGACACGGAACAGCGGTGGAGGCTTATAGCGCTGTACCGTGTAGCTGATGAGCTTGCCACGGCTGGGCAAGAGTACCGGTTCAACATTCTTTGGCAGGCAGGCCGGATTGCGGCAGCTCAAGACTTCTGGGAAGTATAAAGCGTCGCAGCTCGCGCAGCGGGTACCAGACAGATGCGGCCCGTCATTGCAGTCGGTGAACAGGCCGGCCACCACAGGCAGGCACCCATCTTTCATCGTGTTCATGTCCATCACAGTGACAAAATGTCGCGAGTTTCGCGAAAATAGACCGTGCCTGATTCCACATCCTTTACGGTAACTTGGTGGCGGACATAGCGGCGGCCGCGCTTCTCGTATTTGTCGGTCGCGCGAGTAGTGATCCGCACCGTTGCCCCGACAGGGATCGGTTCCAGAATCTCTGAATCATGGTAGGTATGGATCGAGCCGATTGCGAACGGCTTGGTGTGGTCGAATTGCACCGAAAGAACAAAGTGCGACACCAGAAGCGGCGGCACAATTGCATCGCCGAACGGTGATTCCCCAGGTATCTGCCAAGTGTTCATCTTCCACCCTTCGTACCACGGATTGAAATCTTCGACCGCGTCGGCATAAAGGATCACCAGTTCGGGAGAGATATGTAGGTCTCGGGACATTTCGTCACCGATTTCCACCATTTCCCAGTAGGTCTGGCATTCTTCTGCCAATCCATCGATGAATTCGCGCGTTTGCATAATCTGAATTTCAGACATGGGGCGTAAATCATCTGTTTTCACTGCATTGCTCGTCATCGATTTTTCCTTCGTTCTTTCATCATTCCATCGTCCTGAAAAGCGCCGTCAGACATCGACGTCCACCTCCACCCAGCCGACGGTCTTTTTTTCGCCTTGGTCATTGTCGCACCAGATATCGACGGTGAATCGGAAGCCATCACCCTTCGGCTTCTTCTCCCGCACCACACCGTGCGTGGTGATGACTTCATTTGCGAGGGTGGATGTGACATATTTGCAAACAACCCGCGCGTTCTTGAACATTTGCGCGCCAAAATGATTCACGCACATTTCGGCGAGATATGCCGAAGACATTTCGCCAGTCTGAATTGGTGCTGCCAGACCGGTCTCCGCAGCATAGACGGGGTCCCAGTGGTTGGGGTTGAAGCGGCCCCACAGGCGTGAACCCATCAGCTGGATCATCGCCTTCTTCTTGATTGGTTCGAGTTCAAAACCGACCGGTGTATCCTTTGTAATACGGGCGTAAACTTCGCTTTGAGCCGTGACGTTCATGATCTTCTCCCTGATTTAATGCTTTGGATCTGGCCTGATCGATTCCGACCGGTTTGCTTCGAGCGCGGCAAGAAGAATGGATCATGCACCGACAGGCTGCCGGGCTGTATTGAGGGTCAGACCCTTGTACTGGCTGGCTGCAGTCCTTTCCAAAATCCTGCGATAAGCGCGCACCCCGCCCGAATAGGGCATGAATACGCGCGGCTTTCCGGGCATTTCCGCCCCGAGATAATAAGACGGCGTTTTAAGATAAAGCGTGTCCTGTGCCTTCTCGTTCACATGATCGACCCAATCTTCTTCCGCTTCAGCCGAAGCTTCGACCTCTGTGATCCCGTTCTTTCGGCAATACTCAAAGAGGTCGGACAGCCAGTCGATCTGCTCTTCCGATGATAGTAAAACATTGCTCAGAAGGGACGGACTACCGGGGCCGACAATTATGAACATGTTCGGGAAGCCGTGCACGCTCAGGCCAAGAAAACTTGTAGGGCCCGCTGACCATTTTTTACGCAGCGAAGTGCCGCCGCGCCCGAGAATCTCCGGCTTCAACAAGGATCCTGTAAAGGCATCGAAACCGGTCGCATAAATGATAATATCAAACGGGTAATCTGCATCGGCAGTCCGAATACCCCCTTCGGTAAATCGTTCGATTGATTTTTCGCTAATGTCCACGAGCGCGACATTTTCGCGGTTGAAAGTGGAGAAATAATTGTCGTCCACCGACGGCCGCCTTGTGCCGAAGGGGAAACCCTTGGGGATCAGTTTTTCGCGGGTGTCAGGGTCGTCGACCTGTTCGGCAATCTTGCGGCAAATAAATTCAGATGCTGTGGCATTCGAATCTTCATTCAGAAGAATGTCCTTGAAGGAGAGCGCAAAACCAAACCCAAGGCGGTTCCAAGCTGCTTCGAATGTTTTCTCCCGCTCATCGACGGGCACTTCGATTGCCGATCTGTTGTCCGGAGTGAACCCCAGGCCACTGGGAGAGTTTCGGGCAGCTGCGCGGCGTTCGCCATATGCGGCCTTTACCCGGCGATCCTCTTCATCACTCACCGGTGCATTAGCCGCCGGTATCGAGTAATTTGCGGTTCGTTGAAATACCGTTAGCTGCTTCGCTCTGGAGGCGATGATCGGGGTCATTTGAACTCCCGAGGAACCGGTGCCGATTATGGCAACGCGTTTGCCTGCAAAGTCTACGTCACCCTTGGGCCAGTTCGAACTGTAGATAATTCTGCCTGAAAATTCGTCCTGCCCTGGATAGGTCGTACCCTTTGGCTCAGAGAGCTGTCCCACCGCCATTATCAAACGGTCTGCCACCCAATGCCGGCCGTCTTCCGCAATGACATTCCACTGCATGGCACCTTCATCATAGGCGGCTTTTGCAACGCGGGTGCCCAGTTCAATATCTGGTCGCAGGTCAAACCTGTCTGCGACATGGTTGATGTAGCGCAAGATTTCCGGCTGCGTGGCATAGCGCTCACTCCAGCGCCAGTCCTGTTCAAGCTCCGGCGAAAACCGATAGGAATAGTCGTAGCTTTCCACATCGCATCTTGCGCCTGGGTACCGGTTGAAATTCCAGACCCCGCCGATGTCATCCGCCGCTTCCAGAACGACGGCGCGCAGGCCCAATGCTCTTAGCGTATAAAGAGCTCGCAAGCCGGCAAAACCAGCTCCTACTATCACTACGTCGACTTTCACACCCCAGACCCTCTCATAGCTGCTAGGAGCTTGTCACAGGAAAAGCTGTTCGTCAACGCCTGTGTTGAAAAATTTGCGGCACGGACGGTTCAACCTTCTTTCTAGGAGACTGGCTAGAACTCATTTGTCACATTCATCGTTATCAATCCTTTACCGATCAGATGCTGTGAGATAGTTGCCCTTCCTGGCCTCGCATCTACCCTCCCTCCAGCATCAGGTGAAATCTAACCGGCTGAAACTTGTTATCTATTGTATCGAAAACTCCTGTTTTCCACGATACCATTGACGGCGGAGGCGATGAGGGCGTATTGTCTGATCCAATTGCTCAATGGAGCGAAAATTGACCTGCTATACAAGCAACGGAGGATTATTTTGGAAATAGAGGATTCCGCAAAAAGCGCGATGCTTTACGGTTCGGTGGAGGCGCGCCAGGCGAACCTTGACGAGCAATTTCCGGCATGGACTCCCACCACGCTTCACGGTGCGTTAGATAAGGCAGCAGCTGAATTTTGCGACAGCCCTTACATCATCACCGACAGTGGGACTTGGTCGTATAGAGATGTTGTGGACTGGTCTCTTGAATTGGCTGGTGGTCTTAAAGCGCTCGGGATCAAACCAGGTGACAAGATTGCGTTGATATTCGCGAATTATCCGGAATTTGTCGCACTCAAATTTGCAATTTCCCGACTGGGTGCTGTTGCGGTCCCTATAAATATTCTCAATCGGCGGGATGAGCTGACCTATCTGTTGAATCAATCTGATACCAGCGTGCTAGTCACTATGGATCGCTTTCGCGATATTGACTATCTTCAAATTCTCGATGAAGTGGCTCCGGGTTGGGAGCAATCCGGCGGCGGTGCTAATTTACCCAGACTACGACAGATAATTGTATTTGAAACCGGTATCGGCCTTGCGCGAAACGGGGTCACACGATTTCAATCCCTGATGGACTGTGGTCGCTTTGATTGCCTTTCTGTGGACGCCACTGCGGTTTGCGACATAATCTACACGTCAGGCACAACAGGGCCGCCGAAAGGTGTCTTGCTTACCCATGATATGCTCACACGAACCGCGTTTGGATCTGCTTATTCGCGGGCGTTTGGAATTGGCCACAGCATTGTCTTCTCGTTGCCGATGTTCCATGTATTTGGATATGTCGAAGGAATGCTCTCGGTGCTGTGGGTTGGGGGAGCCATTATTCCTCAACTGAAGTTTGATCCAAACATCACGCTTGAGGCGATAGAGCGCCACAAGGGGCAAGATGCACTGCTTATTCCCACCATGACGCTGGCAGTGCTTGAGGCTGCGAAAGCCGGCTCTTACAACCTCTCGTCATTCCATTTTTGCCTGGCGTCCGGTGCGCGGGCGCCAGAAAGGATATGGCAGGAAATTCACGATGTCCTTGGGGTAAACGAGATTACAACCGGCTACGGAATGACCGAAACCACAGCCAGCGCGGTAGTAACCAAGCCAACTGATCCGATCTCTCGGCTATTGACCACCAACGGCGGGCGTCGTGTTGTAGGCGCAGCCGGGCTCGGATTGCCGGATGGAAAACTTGTATCTTACCGCGTCATTGATCGTGAAACCGGCGAAGAGCTTGGCACAGGTGAAATGGGAGAGTTAGTCGCAAAAGGAGCCGGAGTTACCGCTGGCTATTATAATAAACCTGTAGAAACCAAGGCTGCCTTTACACAGGACGGATGGCTTCATACCGGTGATCTCGGGATGATCGACGATGACGGCTACATCACGCTTTTGGGGAGATCAAAAGAATCCTATCGCTGCGGGGGAGAACTGGTAATGCCGACCGAAGTTGAAGATGTGCTGACCGAGAGGGCCGATGTTCTTCAAGCCCACGTCGTTCCCATCCAGGACGAAAAAATGGGTGACGTCGGGGTTGCATTCGTCGTGCCCAAATCAGGTGCAACATTGAGCAACGAAGGCCTGCATAAGATGCTCATGCAGCGTTTGGCCAGGTATAAGGTGCCGCGACACATCATTCTTGTCAGCGAGTCTGATATCCCCACAACTGCATCGGGACGTGCGCGTAAATTCATGCTCTCCCAGCTTGCAGAGAAAATGATTGGCTCAGTATGAACGATGAAAAGAATATGGCTGGGCGCAAGGTTGCCATCGTCACTGGCGGGGCGCGCGGCATCGGAGCCGCCATAGCCTGCCGATTAGCGGAAGACGGTCATGACATCGCGATCGTCGATCTCAAAATTGATTCGTGTGGCGAAACGGTCGCTGCCGTGGAAGCGCGTGGTGGCCGTGCCATTGCCGTTGCGGCGAATGTCGCTGACGAGGGCGAAGTCGTGGACGGGGTTACGCAAATTGTCGAACGACTGGGTCCTCCAACCATCCTTGTGAACAATGCCGGGATCATGAAGGATCGGACTTTGGCAAAAATGACCCTGGATGACTGGGATGCGGTGATTGACGTCAATCTGAGATCCGTCTTTCTGATGTGCCGCGAAGTTCACAGCCATATGCGGGAAGCAGGCTGGGGCCGCATAGTCAACATGTCGAGCATCGCCGCTCTTGGGATTTTCGGTGGAACGAACTATTCCGCGGCCAAGGCAGGCATTCAAGGGATTACAAAGACGATGGCGCTTGAACTTGGGCGGTACGGCATAACTGCCAATGTCGTGGCGCCGGGTTTCGTCCTGACGGATATGACGAAAGAGGTCTCCGAGCGTATGGGCACTACGATTGAGGCGGTGAGTGCGGAGATGGTGAAGTCCATATCCGTCGGCCGACCAGGGGTGCCGGACGACGTCGCAAATGCGGTAGCATTCTTCGTGGATAGTCGCTCTAGCTTCATCACGGGACAGGTCCTATACGTAGCAGGGGCCCCGCGCGGCTAATAGTTACGATGAAATTTTGAAGCGCAGATCCGAAGCGCCAATGGCGTATCAACTATGGCAAACAGAACAAAGAGAAGCTAGATTGACAGAAAAATCGACTGTGATGGGGCGTCGCCGGTCTGCCGCCAATAAGGATTCGCGCGCGTCCTATAAGGCTCGCCGAACGGAAATCTGCGAAGCCGCGATTAAAGTCTTCAATCAGCAGGGTTTTGTCGGCGCGAGCTTGAGTCAGGTCGCGAAGGAGATTGGGATCGATCGTGCGACACTCTATTATTATTTTTCATCTAAGGAACAGTTATTTGACGACATCGTTGGTGCCGTATTAGAAAAGAACCATGCATTGGCTCGGAAAATTGCCGAAAGCAAGATGGTTCCCCAGCGCAAAATGCGGGAACTGGTGACAGCGATGATGACTTCATACGGCGAAACCTACCCGCTGATGTACATCTATATTCGCGAAGATCTCCGCAAGGTCGGTGAGAATCGTAGCGAATGGTCCAATCGAATGAAAAGATTGAACAAAGGGATTGAGCAGGCGTTTATCGAGATCATCGAGCAAGGGCAGGCTGACCGGAGCTTCCGCAAAATCGGTTCTGCCAGAACGGTCGCTTACGGCATCCTAGGTATGCTGAATTGGACTCATCGGTGGCATCGGCCTGGGACCGGCGAAACTACGGAAGAAATCGGGAGGACTTTTGCAGAGGTAGTCCTGATGGGATTAGAATCGCCGTTTTAGAGCGGCTCATCCTTCAACGATCCCGCTGGTTTGTCGAGACAGCCAAGCATATCCACAACCCGCCAGCTTTGATCGTCTTGCGTTTTCTAGATGCGCTCCTTCTTCGCGCAATTCATCAACTTGGCTTGAGTGAATTCAGGAAACCCATGCATGCCCATCTCAATGCCCGCACCAGATATTTTCGCGCCGGCAAATTGAGATATCGGTTCCGATATCTCCCTGCTCGCCGATCCAAACCGAAACTGGATCAATTTTGCTCCGCAACTTCGCCTGCTTGTCCGAGACTTGCCGACCATAACGCTTTGTTGGATTCGGTCGCCCAAAATCCTCGAGCGACCGCTCCTACAGTGTCCGCTCTCTGTAGACGGGAGATTTTCTCTGCTTCAGACCGAACAACAGAATGATAAAAAACAATGACAGAATCGGGCCAAAGCCGATCAACAACGCAGCGCTTGGCAATGTAAAACCAGCAGCAAACAAAGCCCCGCCGGCAGCAGGGCCGAATGCGGCACCCGCCCGCCCGACCCCGATTCCAAACCCGACACCGCTGCCCCGCAATTCGGACGGGAATGCCTCGGCAAGCAATGCGTAGAACGCCACGCCGCCTGCATTGAAAAAAATACCAACCAATATCGCCGCACCGACGATCTGGTTCCAACTGCCCCCAGCATTGGCGAAAAGGTTGACCGCGATCGCCGCGCCCGTGACGGCTCCCATGCTGGCCCAGGGCAGCGATATGCGGCTTGCGATGAGACCGAATATCGGACCACTGATGGCCCCGGCAAGCATTGCCAATATCAGTATGTCCGCTCCGCTTTCAGATTCATATCCCATGTCGACCACCAGTTTCGGCATCCACTTCAATATGAAATAATAGCAGGTCATATGGCCAACATAGGCGAGTGTCAGTAGGATCGTTGTCCGAGCCAGATCAGGTCGGAATATTTCCATCAGTGTGGGCTTGCCACTCTGGCTAACCGGTTCGGGAAGCTGCTCGATCCGCTTATGTCCGAAGAGCTTCAGAATGCGATTAATCTTTGCCGCCGCGTTTCTCGGCCTTCGCCGGGTCAGCCAGGCAAGCGATTCCGGCATGAGGGAGATGGCCAGCGGAAAGACGAAAAGCGTCGCCATTCCGCCGAACAGAAAAACGGCCCGCCAGTCTGCAACGACCAAAAGCTCACGCGCGACCATCCCGCCCAACACCGTGCCAATCGGATATCCGACGATCATCGTCGACATTACCACCGCGCGTCGCCGGTGATTGGTATATTCACTGACCAATGCGGTGAGCGAAGACAGCATGCCGCCAATGCCGAGACCCGTACCGATCCGCAGGATCGAAAGTTGCGTGACATTCTGTGAATAGGCCGCACCGAACATTCCGATGATCATCAGCACCAGACAGATCAAGACCGCCGGCTTTCGGCCGGCGCGGTCGGCGAACATCCCGAAAAGGATCGAACCGAATGCCATTCCGATCAGTTCCATGGACAAGACCCAGCCCAGAGTATCCGCTTCCAAAGCCCAGTCGCTCGCTATTCCTGCTGCCGCAAAGCTGATCGATGCTGCGTCGTAACCGTCCAGCCCGTTAAGAATGATGGCCATGCAGATTGCAATCCATTGTCGGGGGCTCATCTTTTCATGATCGACGCGATCCTGAGGGTTCATTTCAAACCTCCGGATGTCTCGCTAGGCATTGCCTGACCGGGGCCAGCGACGCGCTCAATGGCATGATCGAGATCGGTCCGGTAGCGGCAGGCCAGGGCGCTTTTTCGAAGCAGATCGAACCCATGGATTGCACTCGGATACACGTGAAATTCGGTTGGAACTCCGGCAGCCAGCAGCCTAGCGACATAGGCAATGTTTTCGGCAGCGAACAAGTCGAGATCCCCCACCGCGATGAAGGCAGGTGGCAGGTTGGAGAGATCGTCGGCCAAACTTGGCGAAAACCACGAAATACGCGGATCGTCTTCTGCCAGATCGCCAGCCAGGGCGCGCCATCCGAATATGTTATTTTGCCGCGTCCACACGAATTCGCCCGCGTTGCCGTGATCGTAGGGATCGCTATCGCTGCCAGTGCGGTGATCAAGCATGGGATAAGTCAGGATTTGCCCCGCTAGTGCTGGTCCCGCCGTGTCGCGCAACATTATCGCCAGCCCTGCCGCCAAGCCGCCGCCCGCACTTTCGCCCATCACGAAAATCGATGCTGGATCAATATCTAGCTTCTGGTGGTTTTCCACCATCCATTCGAGAATTGTCGCGGCATCCTCGATCTGCCACGGGAACCTGGTCTCCGGGGCCAATCGATAGTCGACCGAGATAATCGGCATTTGATGATGCAATGCGAGAGATGGCATCGCGATACGAGACATTTCTGCAGAACCGAACACCATTCCGCCACCGTGGAGATGGAGCATGGCCGGGCTGTTGTGGGGCCTCGACGGCGGATCGAACAGCAGATATCTCGTGCTGCCACTGCCATCCCGGCGGGTAACCTCGCCAGCTGTCGGCACCAATGACTGATCGAACAGACGCGGGTCGACGGCGTTCAGAACCCTCGCCCTCGTCAGATCGTCATCGGTCAAATCGACCAGAGACAGCCGATCGACCAGGCCGGCTATGTCTGGGTCGATCAGATGGCGCGTGTTCATAGGAGAGGCCCGGTGCCTCCGGCTCAGATTTTGAATGCGACCTGAAGGGAGACTTCCCGTCCGCGGCTTACTACGCCGCGCTGTTCTCCGATGGCACCGGGCACGCTGTCACCACCAGTCCGATCGGCAGCATACAGCAGAAAATATTTGTTGGTCAGGTTGCGCCCAATCAGCGAAACAGTCCAACTCTCGTCATCGGCACCGAAGCTCGCGCTCGCATTGAACCGGAAGAAGTCTTCCTGCCTGGTCGGCGGAGCCAGCGTATCCGATGCAAAATAGCTGCCGCTATAGAAGGCATCGCCTGTCAGGCCCAAGCGATTGCCGCCGACAGGCACGTCAAACACGAAACCGGCGTTGCCCGCCCATTTTGGCGAACGTGCCGGCGCGCGGCCATTGTAAACCTGCTGCAGCGTAAGCGACGTATCCGTGGCGAATGAGCAATTGGGTGGCGGAACCGCAGTGGCTCGCGTCGTTCCTGTCGGAAAGCTGTAGGAATAGCACTGTCCGACATAGTCCGAAAATTTGTTGTCGGTGTAGGCCACGGCCCCATGCAATCTCAATATGTCACTGGCGCGGAAGCTGGCCTGCAACTCGGCGCCCCGCTGCTTAACCTTGCCGGCATTGTTGATGGTATAGGCAATTCTTGCCGGATCATAGGTGTTGACCTGGAGGTTTTTAAAATCATAGGCGAAAATTGCTCCAGACAACTGCAAACGACCATCCATGACCTCACCTTTCGCGCCGATTTCGAACCCGCGTGCCTTTTCGGAATCATAATCGACGTCTCCAATACGGGTGCTTGTCTGCATCGGGCTGGTCAGGCCGAAACCGCCGGACTTGAATCCTGTCTTGAAGGCGGCGAAGACGGTCGTGCCACGATCCGGGCGCCAGGTAAGAGTCGCCTCGGGAGAGATGTTTTCATCGGAGAATTTGCCCTCAAGCACGCCTGTGGTGTCCGACCCAGGAAAGTCGGTATTGGCGGTGTTGAAACCGAAAATTCCATAGATGTTTCGCTTGCTGAACGTCTTGCGCTCGCGGGTATATCGCGCCCCGCCAGCCAGTTCGAGTTCCGGCGTGATGTCGAAGATGCCCTGCGCGAAGAAAGACAGCGTATTACCGTTCTGGCGATTGACATCTTCATAGAGAGAGAACCGGTTGGAGCTGGCTTGGTAGAGGCTGTCCCGGACCTTGGTGTCATTGGTGTCGTAGAGTTTGGTATTCTGGTAATATCCTCCCACCATGAAATCGAAGGGGCCATCGAAATCAGTGACCAGGCGAAGTTCCTGACTGATCGCGCGGCTTGTCTGGTAGTTATGGAACGCCAATTGCGAAAAACTAGTCTGGTCCAGCCCGGTCAGGAATCGATATTTCAGAAAGTTATAGCCACTGGTCGAAGCGAGGGTGAGATTGTCGGTAATATCAAGCGCCAATTCTGCCGATGCGGTATATGCATCAAGCGATCCGTAAGCCCGACCGCCTTTGCGCGAGCCCTTCATCGTATTGGCGATCGCAAGCGGCAGATCACCGATTGCCGTCCGATTATCGATCTCGCACTCTGCGGCTGGATCGGGGATTCCATAGGCGCGCGGGTTCGGGCCGGTGCACGGCCCGATGTTCTGGGTCGCGACCCCTGGGCCCGCATCTTCACCAGTCGCCGCGAACAATTTGACACGTGCCGTGAATCCGGGAGCGATTTCACCCTTCAAGGTCAACCGGCCGAGAACCTCCTGATCTCCTGGGCGATCGTCGGCAGTGCCCGGCAACATGGACGCGCCGACGGGAGCGCCGGAAGCGGCCGAGTAGAACGGATTGGCGATCGGACCCGCCGTGTTGCGCATCCACCCGTCGAGATTGCGATATCGCAAGGCAACGCGCGCGCCGAAATCTTCGGTGATCGGGCCCGAGACAGCAAATTCCGTCAACATTTCGTCCCCCACGAATTCGTATCCGACACGACCCCGGACATGGAATTCGTCGGTCGGATCCGAGGTGCGCACCGAAATAACGCCGGCAGGGCTGTTCTTTCCGAAGAAGAGCGCCTGCGGACCTTTCAGGATTTCGACTTGGTCGACATCAAAAAAGCCGAGTTGCGCAATGCGTCCATCGCTGGTCTGCACGCCATCGATGGCAACGGATACGGCCTGTTCGAAACCGGTCTGATTGGCCGGCGAACTGATGCCCCGAATAGCGATCGATCCACCGCCGTTCGACTTATACGCCCCGACGATCACGGTTGGGGTCAGCTCGGCAATCTTTACAAGATCGGTGGCATTGGCGCGGACCAATTCCTGGCTATTCAAGACCGATACGACGACCGGAACGTCGTTCAATGATTCCTCGCGACCGCGCGCAGTGACGACGATAACCGAATCCTGCGCATCGAAGGTCGCCGGATCACCCTGAGGGTCGTCTGATATGGCTTGATCTTGGGCTATTGCGGGCAGAGCCCACGCAACCGACGCCCCGGCCAGAAGGAATCTGACAAAACCCGACATACGTGATTTATTGGAACCGATCATCGTACCCACTCCCCAAATTATTTTCATTATTCTCGATAAATATACCAACTCTTGGCTTTGTCAACGATGATGTGGAAAAAATTTCTACAGGTATGTAGAATGGACTTTTGACGTAAGATCGGTTGCCCAATCGAATCTTATTTTGTGACCGGTACCTGCGGATTGGCCTGCCCCCCGAAAAGTGGTCCATATTGAAAGTTAGGATTTCGGCTATTTATGGCTTGAAAGGAACTTTGAATGGCACGGAAGAGATATACACCGGAGCAGATCATCGGGATGCTGCGAGAAGCCGATGTTCGGCTGGCACAAGGCGAGAGGGTTGGTGCGATATGCCGGTCGTTGAGCATATCGGAGCAGAGTTACTATCGCTGGCGGCGTGAATATGGCGGGTTGAAGGTGAGCCAGGCTCGGCGTTTGAAGGGCCTTGAGAAGGAGAACCAGCGGCTCCGAAAGGCGGTGTCGAACCTGACGCTCGACGCTTTGATCCTGAAGGAGATTGTCGAGGGAAAGTACTGAGCCCCTCGCGGCGCCATTTGGCGGTTGATCATGTGTGTACGGCGCTCGGAGTATCTGAGCGTCGTGCCTGCAAGGTGACGGGCCAGCACCGTTCGACCCAGAGGAAGCCGGCGAAACCGCGGCCTGATGAGAAGTCGCTGACAGCCGAGATCATCCGGCTGGCCTCGCAATACGGCCGATACGGCTACCGCCGTATTACCGGCCTGCTGCGTAATGACGGCTGGACGGTAAACGCGAAGCGGGTCGAGCGCATCTGGCGTCGCGAGGGGTTCAAAGTTCCGAAGAAGCAACCGAAACGTGGTCGGTTGTGGCTGAACGATGGCTCGTGCATGCGGCTCCGACCCCAATATCGTGGCCATGTCTGGAGCTACGACTTCGTCGCCGACCGCACCCATGACGGCAAGGCGTTCCGGATGCTGACGGTGATCGATGAACACAGCCGGGAGTGCCTGGCGATCCATGTCCAGCGACAGCTCAAGAGCGACGATGTGCTGGCGGTACTGACCGATCTGTTCCAGCGTCATGGTCCGCCAGCACATATAAGATCGGATAATGGCGCGGAGTTTACCGCCCATGCCGTGCGCGACTGGCTCGGCAGGATTGGTGTGAAGACGCTCTACATCGAACCGGGCAGCCCTTGGGAAAATGGTTACAACGAGAGCTTCAACGGCAAGCTCAGGGACGAACTTCTCAATGGCGAAATATTTTACACGCTGAGGGAGGCCGAAATCCTGATCGGATGCTGGCGGCAGCATTACAACACACTCCGCCCGCACAGCTCGCTGGGATACAAACCGCCAGCTCCAGAAACTATCTTACCTCGCCCTGCTGGTCTGCCCTACGCTACGCTCCGGGCCGTCCAGCAGGGCGACCTTAACCGCCGGAACTCTAACTTAGCCGGTGGACCACCCTAATGGGGCACGCCACCGCCCACACTTCGGCAGATCGCATTAATTGGTGGTAGCCTTTGGTGTCGGCAAGACATCTCGCTCCATCAGAAATTCTAGCCAGTCGGTAAATGTCTGTTCAGTGTCCATAACCTCGGTAAAACCGGCTTGGCGCAACTTGATTGCACTTACGAATGCTGGTGGTGGCGGTGATTCCAAGCCATATGCAAAACAGAAATCGGCATAATATTGCGATTCTCCTACGATATCTTCCAGAGTCACGGACTTAAGATTGTGCTTCTTAACAATCGCCGCCCAGACATCGCCTTTTTCATGCATAAATTCTGCGATTGATCTAGGGCTGTCTTCACCTACATCAACTCCCAGTGTTTTCATCATCGCTGGCCAGAGGTTTCGCCATTCGAAAACGTCACCATTTGTAACATTGAAGTGCTGTCCAGCCGCCGCCTCGCTTTCTCCTGCCCAAGAAATGACCTGAGCGACCAAACGCGCGTCGACCGCCTCCCACACGTAAGATGGGCCGCCGGGGAATCCGCAGGAAGAGCCTTCTTCAGCGCAAATCGCGGCGTAAGCGCCTATTACCGGCGCGAGATTCATAGCAACACCGTGGGGGGCTCCAATGATCAGCTGAGGGCGGAGAATAGTGAAGTCGAAACCAAATTCCGCTGATTTTTCCTTAATATAATCTTCCTGAAGCCAATAAAAATTTGGATGATCATCGCGTGGTGCTTTTTCCTTCGCTGGGATTGGCATAGGATGCAGATGAATCCCGTAGGCTTTGGTGCCCTGTAGTGTTGTTACGTGCTTGAGGTTCTTTGCTACAGCGCAAAGCGGTTCGAAAACGTTCTTCATCATCTGGAGATTAGTGTCCATCTGGTCTTGCGCCTTCCAACCTTCGATTAGACCAGGCTTTTCGAACAGAGCAGCATATACAACGTGCGTCACATCTGAGAGCTTAGAAAACACCTCTCTCGATTGCTCGTCGTCGCGCAAATCGACGCTGAAGTGCTTAAAGGATTTTCCGCTCGAAATCTCCGGCTTCCTGCGTGAAACTGAAATGACCTCGCAGCCATCATCAAGAAATCGCTCCAGCGCGCTATATCCGACTACGCCGCTCGCGCCCAATACAAGAACCTTCTTTGTCATATTTCCTCCATCCGCCACAAAGACGTGACAAGCCTTTCAATTGTTCGAAAAAGTGAATTTCGTTAGTTGCCGAACCGATAGCCGATCGAAATCCCGTATGTTGCAGGCATCCCCGCGAACCGCACAAGAGAGTCGCCGAACAGTCGGGCAACCTCGGAGTAATAATACTCGTCGGTAATATTCCGACCCCAGACCTCAATGCTCCAGGCTTCGCTTTCCACGCCGGCACGCAAATCGACCAGAGTATAGGATTGGATATTCAACTCATCGAACTCCCCGAATGCAGCGTTGGTTTTGCCGCGATAGGTGATGTTGCCGCCGACATAAGCCTCGAGGGCGTCCGAAACGGGGAAGCGGTATTCCGCATTAGCATTGGCTTGCCATTTGGGAGAATGCGGGAAGGCTTCGCCGGTAAAGTTCTGCAGCTGGCCAAGATAGTTGAAATTCTCGAAATTGTCGTCGATCTCGCTATCAATATAAGCGACTGTTCCGCTCAAACTCAACCCATCGACCGGCTGCAAGGTGACCCCGGCATCAAAACCCATGATATGAGACTTAGGCACGTTGACTAGCGATGCCAGCGGACCAAACACGGGGTCAAGTACAAAGCCACGAATCTGCTTGTTGGTGTAGTCGTAATAGAACGCAGCAGCGTTCACCTGCACGCGCCGATCAGCAAGGCTGAGCTTGGTGCCGACCTCATAGGCGAGAAGCGATTCCTGAACGGCAGGGATAAGCTGCACGGAACGCGCTGTCGCTGCGGTCGGAAATGCGCCAGCCTTGTAGCCTCGGCTGACGTTGGCGTAAAGCATATGGTCAGACGTGATGTCCCACTTGAGACCCGCACGCCATGACACATTATCTTCATCAAGTGAATCGATTACGTATTCGGGAAAATAGTCGGGCGCTGGACCGGTCGTGCCGCATCCCCCTGGACCTACATCAATGCCAGGCCCCTGGGTGGCGTCGGGAAAGGCACTATTAACGAATGGATCACCGGTGATCAGCAAATTCTGGATCGCTTGGGAAATGTAAGCCCAGCTGCCGTCACCGCCATCTTGTCCGCAGCCGCGAAAATCGCGGGTTTGCTTGGTATAGCGCGCACCGCCATATGCGGTAATATCGCCGAACACGTATTCGAGGTTAGCAAAGATGCCGTAGGTATTGATCTCCTGTTCATTCAGGGGTTGAGTCGGACCGAGCGGAAGGCCAAAAATGGTGGCGCTGCTAGATTCCGAATAGCTTTGGATTAGTGTGTCAACAGTGTCGTCATATTGATAATTGGCGCCAACGATCCAGTTCCCCCCATTGGCGAGATCGCCAGTTAGGCGAAGCTCTTGGTAAAACGACTTAAGGTAACCTTGCTGCACGGACTCGTAGTTTCGGAAACTTGTTCCATCAAGTTCTAGCGGTTCATAGCGATCGAAATCCTGATATGATGTCAGCGATGTCAAAATCATATCATCACTCAAATCGTAATCGATCCGCATTGATGTAGTATAATATTTATTATCTTTCTGCAGGGCCACACAGCCGTCTGGGCTTTCGAACGGGGATGCGTTAATGCAGTTACTCCAGTCCGCGGCGCGATTGTTTTCAGGGGCAGACGGATAGCTAAGATAATCTGGATCAAGGGGCGATTGGGGATTTTGCGGAACGATGTCTTGAAGTTGAGGCGCTTTCGTTTCCGATTTGTCGAGCAGTAATGTTCCCGATAACAGCACGGTCAAGTCGTCGCTGGGCTCCCATTGAAACATTAATCGACCGTTGAAGATATCTTCGCGGCCTAATTCTGCATTGCGGGTATAACTTTGCTGCCATGGACCACTGTTCGTGTATTCGGCCGCCAATCGTACTCCCAATGTTGCGGACAGCGGAGCGCTTAAAAACCCATCAGCCTTGATCGTGTCGAAGCGTCCATAGCTGAGGTTCGCGCCTCCTTCGAATGAAGCGGTAGGCTTGTTGGTAACATAATTGATGGCACCACCGGTCGCGTTCTGGCCATAGAGCGTGCCTTGCGGACCTTTAAGGACCTCCACACGCTCCACATCGAGCGAGGCGCCCTTGGCCTGGATTGAAAACGGACGTGTGATTTCATCAACATAAACCGAAACCGTGGGACTGGATGCCAGCGCGGTATCCTGAAAGCCAACGCCCCTTATTGTGAACACCGGCGCACCATAGGCGGTATCATTGAAAGTAAATCCGGATATAATTTTTGCGAGATCACCTGTGTCGTCGATACCCAGCGCCCTGAGCTGCTCGCCGGAACTGGCCTGGATGGACATCGGCACCTCGCTCAGATTCTCTTCGCGCTTCTGAGCCGTCACGACGATTTCGCCGGCATATTGTCTAGTGGTTTCAGACTGCTGAACTTCGGTGTCTTGCGCAAATACTTCACTCGGGAACACGCAAGCGCTACAAGTCAAAAGTCCTACCTTGAAAATATTCTTCATTACAATCCTCCCATTATTTTTTATTTCAATCAAATTTACTTGATTACGACTGGATTGACCGGTGCGCCCGATCCATCAACCACCTTCAGTGGCGCTGCGACATAGAGAAAACTCCATTGCCCATCCTTTGCGCAATCCTCGGCCAAGGCATCTGGTAGAATCATCTCGGTAAACGTCACACCGAGATTGCGCATCAAGGCGCTGTGAAGAGGGAGCGCCACTCCAGAAACCGGATCCATGGTCACTTCATTGGCGATCGTGTCCGTTATAAGGTTGGGAATTTCCATCTCATGGAACCAGCGAACCAGTTCGGGCGAGAAGGTCAGGCCCGGCTCCTTAAAATCTTTGTAGAACTCCGCTGGATCGGTTCGGTAGAATGATCCGATCCAACCAGTCCGGATCATCAAAATGTCTCGCTTCTGGATAGTGACGCCCTGCGCTTCGGCAGCTTCCATCAGATCGTTGTGGTCGAATGTTTCCCCCTTTTCGAGGACTTCCTTGCCGCGGTGGCGTGCCATGTCGATCAACACTCCGCGGCCGACAACTCCGCGCTCGGCAATTGGAAGAATACCCGCCTTCGCTGTACCACCGATGGTGGTATCCGCGTGATAGCCGTTGTAAATTTGATCGTCATACCAGACATGGCCTAGGGCGTCGTATTGCGTTGAGCCCTGCAGATACATTACGACCATGTCGTCGCAATATTCCATGTTGCCCGGAAAATGCGGTCCTTTCCCGCAAGTAAAGTGACTGTGATCTAAAATATTCATCCGTTGCGCCTCGCGCCGCCCCGGCCAAATTGGATCACCTTCAGGATTGCCGATCTTAATTTGCAAAGTGAACGTCTTGCCTGACCGAACTTCGGCAATGCCTTTGAGCACTTCTACTGGTGTCAGGTAGTTGAGTGAGCCGACTTCATCCTGGTCGCCCCATTTGCCCCAGTTTTTGGGAAGACCTTCAAGCAAATCCTTTAAATCAGGCACCGTGTCTTGCATTCGAAATTCTCCTGTTTGAACTATTTATCTGTCTTCTAGAATTTTCTTGAGCTCTCGCTTGAGAACCTTTCCATTCGCATTTCGTGGGAGTTCTGAGACGAAATGGTACTTTTCCGGTTGCTTGAACTCGGCGAGATCTTCCCGGCAGTGGCGGACTAGGTCTCCCTGCTCACAATCTTCATTTGCGACCACGAAGGCGTGAACACGCTCCCCAAGAACCGGACAGGGCTTGGCTACGACCGCAACTTCATTTACGCTGGCGTGAAGAAGAAGGTGGTTCTCTACTTCAGAAGCATGGATTTTATAGCCGCCGCGATTGATCACATCTTTTATGCGGTCGATTATCCTGATGAAGCCGCGCTCATCCTTGATACCCAAATCGCCGGATTTCCAATAGGATCCGACAAATTCCTTCGCCGTTGCTTCAGGATTGTTCCAGTAGCCCGGCACGACCATCGGACCCGTGATCCAAATTTCTCCGGCTTCACCGACTGGCAGCTCGACCCCGTGCGGGTCCATAACTCTTACATCCGCGCAAACGACTGGCAGACCGACTTCGCTCGTCCTTTCGGCGACGAGTTCGGGTGGCATCATCACCGCAGGAGATGTTGTTTCGGTAGCGCCATAACAATTGATGAGATCAAGATCGGGAATGACTTTTGAGATCTTTGCCAGAGTGGCTTCCGGCATAATCGCACCACCGTAGCCGGAGACCCTCCAGGAACTCAGATCTTTTTTTGAGACATCGGGTCTTAGCAAACATAGCGCGAACATGGTCGGAACGAGAAGCGTATGGGTAATTCGTTCGGCGGCGACAAGGTTCAAGAAAGATTCCGCGCTGAATTCCCGCATTATAACAAGCGCAGCACCTGAATGAGCCGCAACTGCCACCAAAGCGACCAGCCCCGTCACATGGCTCATGGGAACAGCGATGATTGAACGGTCCTCTGGTCCCATTCTCATGGCGAAATGATAGTGGAGAACAGAGTGGACAAAATTCAGCTGGCAAATCTTGGCGCCTTTGGGGCGGCCGGTAGTGCCGGACGTATAAAGAATTACGCCAGTCTCGTCTTCGGATAGCGGGACAGCATCTTCCGTTCTGCCGTGGCCACTAAAAATGTCGAGCGGTTGCTCACTATCAATATCAACACTAATAATGCGGCACAGGCTCACGACTGCGCTCTTATCTGGGACACGGTCGGCGAGGTCAGCTCCATGAATGACAAGTTCCGCCTCACAGTCATTGAGAATGAACCCCAATTCGTGTGCCGTTTCTTTGACGTTCAGCGGCACGAGGATTGCGCCGAGCTTCGCAACGGCAAAAAAGAGGATGACATATTCGGAACAGTTGCGCAGGAGCAGTGCGACTCGAGTACCCTGCTCGACCCCGTGAGCGCTAAGGCCGGCAGCAGTGCTGTCGATACAATTGCTTAGTTCGCTATAGGTCAGCCGGCCATTCCCATATAACAGGGCGTCACCATCTGCATTCAGTTCGAGACCGTTAGCAAAAAGTGAATAGATAGTTTGAGGGCGATTGACAAAACAAGGCAGGACCCGATCGCCAAAATGGCGCTCATATCGGATAGCGGGATAGTCCGCGTAGTCTCGCCAGTCGTCTGCCGAGGCGTTTGTCGTCATTTTAGACCCTCTCCGTCGGAAACTGTGCTGTTCCGTTACGTTGAGAGACCAACCTCCCTATAAGGACCGGGAATTCAAGAAATTTGAAGAAAAGGGCCTAATCAGCGCTAGGTTTATGATATTTTTACGTATCTTTGTGATAGCCTAAGACAAAGAGTGGGCATCTATCACTCGAGAGCGTCGAGCATCAAATAAACTGCGATTCGCGCTTTCAGCCACGGTAATCACTATTGCGATTCTTAATTAGCGCAGGCGATAACGAAGGGCCCACAGCCTTAACAGTTCGCTTCACGTCGGTGGCAATCAGGCCATCTTACGATAAAGCCCCGGCGTTACACCGAGCCGTTTCTGAAACTGCACACCCAAGTGACTTGCGCTTGAAAACCCACATTCTGTAGCAATGATATCGAAATTTTTATGCGAATTTCTAATCAGCATAGCCGCTCTGTCGACACGCCGATCAATTAGGAATTGGCGCGGAGAGGTTCCGAACGACGCGCTGAATGCACGGTGAAAATGGCTGGGAGAAAGAGCTGCGATTTTCGCCAGCGTTTCGACGGTAACTTCCTTGTTCAAGTTATCCGATATGAATTTCATGACCGAGCTTCGGGCATAGCCGCTAAGACCATCCTGCTTTAGGCGGTCGTGATCAATGCTGAATTGTATGTAGCGTTCATCGAAAAATCTTGTGATGCTTTCTAGCAGTGGGGCGACATAGCTACCCAAACCGTTGCTTTCTCGAAGCGCCATAGCAGCCGCGTTGCCCAAGCTTATTAGCATGGGGTCGCGAAATGGGTGGGCCAAAACAGGAGATGGGCCTTTAATGCTTACTTGATTGGGAAGATAAATATGCAGCATCTCAAAACTTCCGTCGAGATTCCAATCCGTCGCTTCGTCCGCACGCAATAGAACCACCGATCTAGCGGCTGGCCCGCGCCAAACTGAGCGACCATCAGCGATTTGTTCCAGATTTGCCCCCCTCTGAGAGAAATACCCAAAATATCACACTTGTGTCCCTCGAAGCGGCGCGTCATAGCCGAGTGGCGCCAAAGTGCTGCCGCTAGACCCCTACGATCTGGATCAGCTGCGACCACTGGTGCCTTTTCTGTGAAACGAGAAACTGCATCGATCGTCTCCGCAACGTTCATCTCTCCAGTTATGCCAGAAGCATCCATAAAGACTTTTCCCTCCCGTTTGTTGGCTTTTCACTAGCGCCGAATCTCATATGGCTGTCCGTTGCGATCTCCGTCGTCAGGCAATTTGATTCGTCGGCCATTTAAAATAGGCGAGTATATCCTCTCAACTGTTGTTTGTTATTATGCGGCTTGTCTGCGGTAATGCAAGCGCCGATATTCTACCGTTTTACGTTTGGCACCTTCTCACTGTTTGATGATGGCTTCGGTCTGTAACATCGGGTGGATGTTGGAAGCTGGTAGCCGATCTGAAGCGTTTGCAGGCAAGCCAGATAATAGACCTTGTCTACCTTCGCGGTCGAAATCCATTTGCCAGAATTCGCACCATCTCTCGAGAAACCAGTTCTGGCGTTAGTTCCCCGTTGGGATCATACCAACGTGCGGGCCAGTTCAATGCCCCAGCTAAAGTAAACGCGAGCAATTTTGGGCTTTGCGACTCGATGGAGCCATCATCGATACCATCTCCGATAAGTTTTCTCATTTGCACATCGATTTCGCGTTTAAGGCTCTGAAATTTGCGTGCGCCGTCTTCGCTAAGCGATTCTGGTCGCGAGCGAATTACACAGCGCCCAAAATCGTCCATATTGATTCGCGCATACTCGCGCAGAAAAAATTCCAACCGGTCGGCACCATTACCATCGCTATCACTTGCTTGCTCCGCTGCGGTAAGCAATTGCTGAAGCCCTGTCCTTACGCAAGCCAGTAAAACAGCCTCCTTGTTTCCTAGATAATGATATATGGTTGGCTTGGTAACGCCGAGATCGGCCGCCACGTCTTCCAGCGAGGTCGTATGGTAGCCCTTCTGATTAAACATTTTTGCTGCAGCACGCAGCAAAGCCTGGCGCTTTTTTTCGCGCTGATTGTCACGGGTCACGGCATCCATAAAGGGATTGTCTTTGCTATCCATTAACAGCCTCTGTCATTGACATTCTACTTTTTGGAATGTTACTTACTGATGAGTATATAGCCATTCGGATAATTATCAACCCATGGAGAAGGCGTACGAAACGGTCGATTAGCAAGTCATGTTGCAGAGGACGGCAGTGGTCTTGCCGGGCTTATGGCAGCAGACCTGAACGATCGATTGGCCTCTTCTGCGAAATCCAAATCTCTCAGCGAATAAGGCAAATAAGATGACAGCAATTCCGCAAGTTTCTGAACGCGCCTTCGAGATAGGCGCCAAGATAGAGGCGTTCGTTCGCGAAACCATCATCCCCTACGAACGTGACCAACGCCGTGACCATCATGGTTGTCCGACACAGGAACTCGCCAGTGAACTGCGCGATGTTGCGCGTGACGCGGGGTTGATGACGCCGCACATATTGGACGATGATTCGCATCTTAACCAGGCCGAGACCGCGCATGTATTGATTCGCTCCGGCTTGTCTCCACTCGGTCCAGTGGCCCTGCATGTTGGCGCACCTGATGAGGGCAATATGTATTTGCTGGGCAAGGTGGGTAGCCCCGACATCAAACGGCGCTTTTTGGAACCTATGGTTGAAGGACGGGCAAGCAGCGCCTTTTTCATGACCGAACCAGCCGAAAGTGGCGGCGCAGGTTCAGATCCCTCGATGTTGCAAACCACCTGCAGACGTGATGGCAATCAATGGATCGTTGATGGTCGCAAATGCTTCATCACAGGGGCAGATGGGGCCAAGGTCGGCATCATCATGGCAAAATCCGTTGACCCGGATAGCGAGGGTGGCGCGTGTATGTTCCTTGCCGATTTACCCGACCCGGCCATCCGCATAGAGCATGTGCCCAACACCATCGACACGTCCATGGCAGGCGGTCACGCCACCGTGGCCATCGACAATCTGCGCATTCCTGCCGACCAGATGCTGGGAGAGGCAGGCGAAGGGTTTAAATATGCACAAATCCGCCTCGCACCAGCACGTCTCTCGCATTGTATGCGCTGGCTGGGCGCGTGTATCCGCGCGCATGAGATTGCAACCGATTATGCGTGCCGTCGCGAAGCGTTTGGCAAATCATTGATCGACCATGAGGGTGTTGGCTTCATGCTGGCGGAAAACCGCATCGATCTGCAACAAGCTGAACTGATGATCTATTGGTGCGCTTCAGTACTCGACACCGGCGATCTGGGTACGACAGAAAGTTCCATGACAAAGGTTGCAGTGTCTGAGGCACTAATGCGTGTGGCCGATCGCTGTGTGCAGGTCATGGGCGGCACCGGCGTCACCGACGCCACAATTGTCGAGCAAGTGTTTCGGGAAATCCGGGCATTTCGTATCTATGACGGCCCGACCGAGGTCCACAAATGGAGCCTCGCCAAGAAAATAAAGCGCGAATGGCGCGAAACGATGGATGAGAACCCGGTATGACTGATCTGCGCGCTGCCAATTCCGGTACCACAGCGGTGCGAACAGGCTATGGGTTCGATGAAGCCGCATTGGCGCGATGGATGGACCTACATGTCAAAGGCTTCACTGGGCCTTTACAAGTTGAGCAGTTCAGGGGCGGGCAGTCCAACCCAACCTACCGACTTATTACGCCCAGTCGCCAATATGTGCTGCGTCGCAAGCCGCCAGGCCAGTTGCTAAAGGGCGCGCATGCAGTAGAACGAGAGGCAAAGGTCATGGCGGCGCTTGGTCCAACAGGTTTTCCCGTCCCCCGCGTCTTTGCTATCTGTACCGACGATACGATCATCGGCACTTGGTTCTTCGTGATGGAAATGGTCGAAGGCAGGATTTTCTGGGACGCGACGTTCCCCGATGTATCACGGCAAGACCGTCCCGCTTATTTCGATGCAATGAACGCGACCATCGCGAAATTGCACTGCGTCGATTATCGAGACGTTGGGCTTTCCGATTATGGCAAGCCAGGCAATTATTTCGAGCGGCAAATTGACCGCTGGTCAAAGCAATATTGGGCAGATGAAGAAGCGGGCCGCGATTCCGGGATGGAGCGGCTGATCAAATGGCTGCCCAATAATATACCGGCAGGTGAAGAAGCCCGCGTAATACATGGGGATTTTCGCTGCGACAATATGATCTTTCACCCAACCAAACCGCGTATTGTCGCTGTACTCGATTGGGAGCTTTCCACCCTCGGCCATCCTCTGGCAGACTTTGCCTATCACGCCATCATGTACCGAATGCCGCCAAATATTGTAGCAGGCCTTGAAGGTGCAGACCTTCAAGGTCTCAATATTCCATCAGAAGATGAATATGTTGCCGCTTATTGCAAACGCATGGGCCGTGTCGAAATCCCCAATTGGGACTTTTACATAGCCTTTCAATTCTTCCGCCTCGCCGCTATCTTCCACGGCATAAAAGGCCGCGTCATCCGCGGCACCGCCGCCAATGCTCAGGCCAAAAACCGAGCCGCCGCCCTGCCCCACCTGATCCAGCTCGCAACCGAGGCAATGGAGAAGTGCCGATAGCATTTCACTATAGCCGCGCGCGCTGGTCGCGCCTACGCCCCAATCTGCCAGACAAGTTAATGGGGCAATGCTGGTTTCACTTGTTAACTGATTGGCACGACCGGAACTTGCTTCAACCAGTCAATCACCGCTTTAATCCGCCCGACGCTTCGCAAATCACGATGCACGACGATCCAGAAGCTGCGCCGGATTGCTATCTCCTCCGGCAAAATGTGAATGATTGCAGGGTCATTTCGAGACATAAAATAGGGAAGAATTGCAAGACCTAAGCCTTCGGCACACATGGAGCGCTGCATATTGATACTGGTGCTACATGTCTGCGGTAACAAAGCGGGATCAATTTCCGAAAGATAACGCAGTTCGTCGGCATAAATAAAATCGGGAATATACCCGATGAGAGGAAATTTATGGAGATCTTCTGGTTTTTCTGGCTTGCCCATTGCGCTAACGAAGCTTTTGGCAGCGTAGAGGCCCAGACCATAGTCACTCAGCTTTTGTGCAATCAATGGGCCCCGGCTTGGCCTGGCCAGCATGATCGCGATATCGGCTTCTCTCTTTGATGGACTCAAAAAGCCGTTGGTAGTCACGATTTCAAGCGAAATTTCGGGATGTAACTCTGAAAATTCTCTGAGCTTCGGGCCCAACACCCAACTGGCGAATCCTTCCGAAAGGCTCAATCTGACTGTACCTGAAAAGCGGCTTTGCTCGCCCGTGAGAATGTCATTGCCACTTATTATCGCGCGCTCGGCATCCTCGGCATGGCGCATCAATTCCTCACCCTTGGAAGTCAACAGATGACCATTGGCAGCAATCTCAAAAAGACTAGAGCCCAGGCTCTCTTCCAGACGCATGATCCGCCGACCGACGGTCGTGCCATCCACACCAAGTTTTTTCCCTGCCGCGCTCAGCGTCTTTTGGCGAGCGACAGCCAGAAAATAGCGTAGATCATCCCAGTTCATATTTGGCCCTGCATAAATGCATGTGGATAGTGCAAAGTTATCCATTACCCTGCAAAATGATATCTGCCAAGAGAAAGGAAGAAAAACAATCAGGAGTCTTTCAATGCGCACAGTCACCCATGTCTTGGCTTCCGGAGGATCCGCAGCAGCGGCCCGCCAGAGCGATATTTTCGACCCGAACAATGGTGGTATCCAGGGGAAGGTCGATCTGGGCGACGCAGCGGTTCTCGAAACCGCGGTTCAGGCAGCGCTGGCGGCGCAGCCCGAATGGGCCGCCACCAACCCGCAGCGTCGCGCGCGGGTGATGTTCAAGTTCAAGGAGCTGGTCGAGGCGCATATGGACGAGCTCGCCGAACTGCTCAGCCGCGAGCATGGCAAGGTAATCGCCGATTCCAAGGGCGATATCCAGCGTGGCCTGGAAGTCATTGAATTCTGCTGCGGCATCCCGCACGTTCTGAAGGGCGAATATACCCAGGGGGCCGGCCCGGGCATCGACGTCTATTCGATGCGCCAGCCGATCGGCATCGGCGCGGGCATCACCCCGTTCAACTTCCCGGCGATGATCCCGATGTGGATGTTCGGCCCGGCGATTGCAGCCGGCAATGCCTTCATCCTGAAACCGTCCGAGCGCGATCCGTCGGTACCGGTCCGTCTGGTCGAACTGATGCATGAAGCAGGCCTGCCCAAGGGCATCCTGCAGTGCGTGAATGGCGACAAGGAAATGGTCGATGCCATTCTCGATCATCCCGAAATTGGCGGCATCAGCTTCGTCGGCTCCTCCGATATCGCCCATTATGTCTATCAGCGCGGCGTTGCAGCCGGCAAGCGGGTGCAGGCGATGGGCGGGGCCAAGAACCACGGCATCGTCATGCCCGACGCCGATATGGACCAGGTGGTCAATGACCTGTCGGGTGCGGCGTTCGGTTCGGCTGGTGAACGCTGCATGGCGCTGCCGGTTGTGGTGCCGGTTGGCGAAGACACGGCGGAACGCCTCCGCGAGAAAATGATCCCCGCAATGGCGGCGCTGCGCGTCGGCATCTCGACCGATGAAGAAGCGCATTACGGGCCGATGGTCAACCCGGCGCAAAAAGCGCGCGTCGAAGGCTGGATCCAGACCGGCGTCGATGAAGGTGCTGAACTGGTGGTCGATGGCCGCGGCTTCTCACTGCAGGGTCATGAAGACGGCTGCTTCATCGGACCGTCCTTGTTCGACCATGTCACCACCGATATGGAAAGCTACAAGGAAGAGATTTTCGGCCCCGTGCTGCAGATCGTCCGTGCAAAGAATTTCGAGGAAGCGCTCAAGCTGCCCAGCCAGCATCAATATGGCAATGGCGTCGCGATCTTCACCCGCAACGGCCACGCGGCGCGCGAGTTTGCCAACCGGGTGCAGGTCGGCATGGTCGGCATCAATGTCCCGATCCCGGTGCCGGTCGCTTATCACAGCTTTGGCGGCTGGAAGCGCTCGGCGTTTGGAGACAACAACCAGCACGGCATGGAAGGCGTGAAGTTCTGGACCAAGATCAAGACTATCACCCAGCGCTGGCCCGACGGCACCGCCGACGGCGGCAACAAGGATGCCTTTGTCATTCCCACCATGGGATAGTTCTCTCCCCCCTGACGGCCTCATCTATTTGGATGAGGCCGTCCTTTCGCTTGAAACATTTGCTATATGACCCAGTTTTCCCTGACCGAAGACCAGCTTGCCATTCAGGAAATGGCCCGGAAATTTACCGCCGATGCAATCACACCATTTGCGGCCGAATGGGATGAACAGCATATCTTCCCGCGCGACACCATCAGCCAGGCAGCCGAACTGGGCTTCGGGGGCATCTACGTATCCGAGGAATCCGGCGGCATTGGCCTCGGCAGGCTTGAATCCGCGATCATCATGGAAGCCATGGCGTATGGCTGTCCGTCGACAAGCGCCTTCATCTCGATCCACAATATGGCCTCATGGATGATCGATACGTTCGGTTCGCAGGCAGTGAAGGACAAATATCTGCCGGATCTGGTGCCGATGGAAAAAATTTCCAGCTATTGCCTGACCGAAGCTGGAGCGGGGTCGGATGCGGCATCGCTGAAGACCAAGGCGGTGCGCGACGGCGATGATTATATCGTCAACGGCTCCAAGCAGTTCATATCGGGCGGCGGCGCCAACGAGATTTACGTGACCATGACTCGCACGTCCGATGATGGCGCAAAGGGTGTCACCTGTCTGGTGATCGAGAAGGACATGGAAGGCGTCAGTTTCGGCGCAAACGAGAAGAAACTCGGCTGGCATTCGCAGCCTACCGCCCAGGTCAATTTCGACAATGTCCGCGTTCCAGTCGAGAATCGGGTCGGCGACGAAGGCGAGGGCTTTCGCATCGCCATGGCCGGTCTGGACGGCGGGCGCCTGAATATCGGCGCCTGTTCGCTCGGCGGTGCGCAGCGCTGTCTCGATGAAGCCGTCAGTTACACCAAGGAGCGCAAGCAGTTCGGCAAGGCGATCAGCGATTTCCAGAACACACAGTTCATGCTCGCCGATATGGCAACCGATCTCGAAGCCTCGCGAGCGCTGCTTTATCTGGCGGCAGCCAAGGTAACCGAAGGCGCGCCGGACAAGACCAAATTCGCCGCCATGGCCAAGCGGCTGGCCACCGACAATGGCAGCAAGATTGTCAACGACGCGCTGCAACTCTTTGGCGGCTATGGTTATTTGCAGGATTATCCGATTGAGCGCTTTTGGCGGGATTTGCGGGTGCACAGCATTTTGGAGGGCACCAATCAGGTCATGCGGATGATCGTTTCGCGGGAACTGCTCCGGCAATAGGAAAAACATGACAAAAGATCTTATCATCAGAAAAACCGGGCGGGTTGGCCATATCAGCCTGAATCGGCCCAAAGTGATCCATTCGCTGAACCTCGACATGTGTCTGGGGATGATCGACACGCTGCAAGCCTGGCGCGACGATGACGAGGTCGAAGCGGTGATCATCGATCATAGCGAGGGGCGCGGCTTTTGCGCGGGCGGCGATATTGCGATGCTGCGCGAATCCGGCATGACCGATGGCAAGCAAGGGCGTGAGTTCTTCTACAAGGAATATCAGCTCAACCACCTCCTGTTCGAATATCCCAAGCCCGTGGTCGCCTTCATGAATGGAATCACCATGGGCGGCGGTGTTGGTATCTCGCAGCCCGCCAAATATCGTGTGGCGACGGAATATACGCGTTTTGCGATGCCGGAGACCGGAATTGGTCTGTTTCCCGATGTCGGCGGCGGCTGGTATCTGTCGCGGCTCGAAGGACGGCTGGGTCAGTTTCTGGCCCTCACGGGCGCGAGGCTCGACGGCGCCGAATGCAAGGATGTGGGCATCGCCACCCATTATCTTGAATCGGCCGTTCTGGAAGAGGCCAAGCAGCGAATTTCGGAAAAGCCGGATCGGATCGAGGGCATCCTGGGTCAGCTGTCGGGCAATATTCCGGAAGCGCGGATCGCTAAAAATCTGGACAAGATCGACAAGTTTTTTGCCTCTGACCGTTTCGAAGATATCCTGGCGGCGCTGGAAGCCGATGGCGGCGACTGGGCCGCAAAGGAACGCGATACGCTGGGCACCAAGAGCCCGCAGACCTGCAAGGTGGCGCTGCGCCAGCTCAAGGAAGGCGCGGAGATGGAAAGTTTCGCCGACGAGATGCGAAATGAATATCGGATCGGCTACCATGTGCTGGTGATGCATGATTTCCTCGAGGGCGTGCGGGCACTGATTGTCGACAAGGACAATGATCCGAAATGGAATCCGCCTACGCCCGAGGAAGTCAGTTCCGAATGGATTGACAATATTTTCGCGCCGTTGCCGCCCAAGGAAGAATGGAAACCCCTATGACTTATGAAACCATCCTGACTGAAAAAAAGGGTGCAGTCACCCTGATCACGCTCAACCGGCCGAAAGCGCTCAACGCGTTGAACAGTCAGGTGCTCGATGAGCTGATCGAAGCCTTCGCCGCTTTTCAGGCGGACGACACGCAGAACTGTGCCGTGCTGACCGGTTCCGGCGACAAGGCTTTCGCCGCGGGTGCCGATATCAAGGAAATGTACGACAAGTCCGCTGCCGATTTCTATCTGGAAGATTTCTTCGCCAAATGGACCAGCCATATCGTCAAGGCGACCCGCAAGCCGTGGATCGCGGCGGTCAACGGCTTCTCGCTCGGCGGCGGCTGTGAACTCGCGATGATGGCAGACTATATCATCGCCAGCGACAAGGCGAAATTCGGACAGCCGGAAATCAAGCTTGGCGTCGCGCCCGGCATGGGCGGCTCGCAGCGCCTGACGCGCGCGATCGGCAAATCCAAGTCGATGGAAATGTGCCTGACCGGGCGGATGATGGATGCTGCGGAAGCCGAACGCTCCGGTCTGGTGGCCCGCGTGGTGCCACATGAGGATCTGCTCGACGAAGCGTTGAAATCGGCCGCTCTGGTCGCCTCGATGCCCCCAATGGCCGCTCAGGTGAACAAGGAAATGGTCAATTCGGCGTTCGAGAACAATCTCGAGCAGGGGCTAGTGCACGAACGCCGCCTGTTCCAGATCCTGACCGCCACCGAGGACAAGAAGGAAGGCATGGCTGCCTTTATCGAGAAACGCGAAGGCCAATGGAAGGGTCGCTAGCAATAGCTGCTATCCTCTTGCAAAGCGCCATTGCTTGGCATCGCTGACAATCACTGGAGACTGGAATGAAAATCGGATTTATCGGCCTTGGCAATATGGGCGGCGGTATGGCTGCCAATCTCGCAAAAGCGGGGCATGAGGTCCATGCCTTTGACCTGTCGGGCGAAGCGCTGGCTCGTGCTGGCGAAGCCGGCTGTCATCCCGTCAGTGACGCTGCGCAGGCGGTGCAGAATATGGAAGCTGTTGTCACGATGCTTCCTGCCGGCACCCATGTCCGTAAAGTCTATGAATATGAAATCATCATCAATGCCAATCCCGGCACCCTGGTGATCGATTGCTCGACGATCGACGTCGACAGCGCCCGCGATGTTGCAACCATGGCGGAAGCAAAGGGCCTTGTGCCTGTGGACGCACCAGTATCCGGTGGTATTGCAGCTGCTAATGGCGGTACCTTGACCTTCATGGTCGGCGGCAGCGACGAAGGTTTCAAGCGCGCTGAACCGATCCTGTCCGATATGGGCAAGGCGGTGATCCACGCCGGCGGCAATGGCGCCGGACAGGCAGCGAAAATCTGCAACAATATGCTGCTTGGCGCATCGATGATCGCGACCTGCGAGACCTTCAAGATGGCGGAGAAACTGGGCCTCGATCTCCAGACATTCTACGATATTAGCTCTAAGGCATCCGGCCAGAACTGGTCGATGACCAGCTATTGCCCGGTGCCCGGCGTCGGCCCGCAAAGCCCGGCCGACAATGGGTATGAAGGAGGTTTTGCTGCGGCGCTGATGCTCAAGGATCTGCGTCTGGCGATGGAAGCTGCGCAAAGCGCTGGAGCGGAAGTGCCAATGGGCGCCGAAGCTGCAAAGCTTTATGAGCAATATGCCGAAGGGCAGGGGCAGGGCGGCAAGGATTTTTCCGGTATCATCGCTATGCTGGACAAGGGCTGATCGACGATGCCGCCGCCATGGATAGTGATTTGCGGCCTGTCAGGAACAATCGCAATCATTTCCGTTGGCAACCGGCGGCGCAATAATCGCCGCGATATCGATGATGTCGGATTCATGCCATGGTCAACCATCACCGCTTTGGCTTTACTAACCTTTGGTATAGCACAACTTCTTGCACAACGGGCGGCAACCACAGAAGCCTGAAAAACGTCACACCCGCTGACGCCTACTTTGGCCGGGCCGAAGCCATCATCAAACAGCGAGAAAGGATAAAACGAAAAACCATCGAGCAAAGGCGCTTGCAATACCGCAAGACAAACCGCCTAATATCAACCAACCAGATGGAACCAAATACTCGCCTAATTTAAACCGCCATCAGCCTCAAATTATCTGATGACGGACAAGCAGGATCGGTATCGCGCCAGACTGGAAATGCGCGCTTTGCCGCAGCGACAGCTCTTTCAACATCACCGGTCTGGGCATCGGGAACCTTCGCCGCGACAGTCTCGTCGCAGGGATTGATGACATCGAGCGTGACGCCGTTTTCGGTTATCTTTCCGTCAATCAGCATTCCGACCATTTTTCTCTCCTGCTTTGCCATTTTCTGGCATTGGTTTTACCTCTATGCCGCTTTTTCCGTTGCGGTTTTTGTCGTCTCGGTCGACGCGTCGAAACGCTTCAGTATTTGCGCTTCCAGTTCACGGACCTTGGCGACGTTGGCTTCTTTGACATGCCCAAATCCACGGATTAGGCTTGGTAGGCTGGCCAGTTCCACCGCAATTTTGTAGTTTTTGCTATCAAGCCTGCGGGAAATGTCCTGCATTAGATCTTCATAGTTATCTATCAACGAGCGTTCCATCTTGCGCTCGGACGAATATCCAAAAATATCGAACCGCGTACCACGCAACTTTCGCATTGCGGCGAGCACGGGAAACAACTTTCCGACCCAAGGGCCAAATTCTCTTTTGAGCAGTTCGCCGGTTTCGGGATCGCGCTTCGAAAAAAGCGGCGGCGCGAGATTATATCTAAGTCTTGCACCGTCTTCAAAGGCTCGGGAGATCGACTGCTTGAACGCGGGATCGCTGTACAGCCGACCTACTTCATACTCATCTTTATAGGCCATCAGTTTCGCAAAATTTCGGGCGACCATCACGGACAGTTCCATTGAGCGGTCACTCAATCCGGATTCAGAATTCCGGATTTTTCCAACCAGTGCTTGGAATCGTTCAGCATAGCCGGCATCCTGGTATTTTGTGAGAAGCTCTGTCCGGTGCACAATAATATCGTCCAGATCGGTTAGGGGCTCGAACTCGACGTCGCTGATCGTTGCAGACACGGCGTGTTTAATCCGATCCGGATCGACCGCCTGCAACCTGCCGAGAGCGAAGGCCTTCTTGTTGAAATCAATCGCCACCCCGTTAATTTCGACTGCCCGCTCGATCGAGGCAGGAGAAACCGGCAGCAGGCCGAGTTGCGAACTATATCCAAGCATGAAGAGATTGGACGCAATGCTGTCGCCCAGCAACGCAAGGCCCAGGCCGCTGGCATCCACAGGGTAGATATCGCGAGACAATTTTTTGAGACGTCCCGTGATCAGATTGGTGTCGAGGACAAGGTCCGGACTCCTCTGGAACGCCGGAGTCGGGGTGACGCGGGCATTTGCAACCGTGCGTGTGCGGTCCGTCGCCAGCGTCATGACCGGCTCTTTTGACAGAGCAGCGACCGCATCAAAGGCAAGCGCAACATCGGCTTCGCCGACGCCGAGCTTTTGCGCGCCCAGTTCATCCTTATGCTTGGCAATCCGGACATGACTATATACGGCGCCATTTTTCTGGCTGAGCCCGGTCATATCGAATATCGAACAATTCAGACCATCAATATGCGCCGCCATTCCCAACAGCGCTCCGATCGTCACCACGCCGGTACCACCAATGCCCGACACCATGATATTGCAGGCGCCATTGCTCAGGCTTGCCAGAGCGGGTTCTGGAAGTTCGCCGATATCCTCCATCGCCAGGCCTGACTTTTCCGGCTTGCGCGGTTCGGCGTCCAATACGGTCACAAAGCTGGGGCAAAAACCCTTCACGCAGCTATAATCCTTGTTGCAGCTGGATTGATCGATCTGCCGCTTGCGACCGAGTTCGGTTTCTTTCGGCCACAGACTGACACAGTTGGATTTTTCCGAACAATCGCCACAACCTTCACACACCGCGCTGTTGATGAACATGCGTTTTGGCGGATCCGGGAATTTGCCGCGTTTCCGGCGCCGCCGTTTTTCGGCGGCACAGGTCTGCTCGTATATGATGACGGTCACGCCATCGACATTGAGTAAGTCTTTTTGCACCGTGTCGTAAATATCGCGGTGATGAACGGTCACGTTAGGACCCAATTTGCTTTCCGGCCCGTAGAGATCGGGGCGATCGGTAACCACCACACATTTTTCGACACCCTCTGCCAAAACTTGCCGGCTAATATCTCCGACCGTCAATGGACCATCAATCGCCTGTCCTCCGGTCATGGCTACCGCGTCATTAAAAAGAATCTTGAAAGTCATGGACGCGCCGGACGCGACGGCGCCCCTCACGGCGAGAAGACCGCTGTGATAATAGGTGCCATCGCCCATGTTCTGGAACATGTGCTTGGTATCAGTGAAATGGTGCAGGCTGTACCAATGCGCGCCTTCGCCCCCCATTTGGGTATTAGGCAGCATGTCGGGACCGGAATACATCGCCATGGCATGACAGCCGATCCCGCCAGCAGCGATACTGCCATCCGGAAATCGAGTTCCGGTATTATGCGGGCAGCCAGAACAGAAATAGGGAGACCGCGCCGCGCTGGGTGGTCCCATATCGGCAAGGGTTTCTATTTTTGCGCGCAATTCCCCCAAGATATTGCCGGCGCTCTCGATTTCGATCCCCATCGGCTGCAAGCGATCGGCAATTTGCAGAGCGAGCTCGGCAGGTTCCAGCTGGACGTCTGACGGAATGAGCGGCGATCCTAACTCGTCGCGTTTTCCGACGATGACTGGTGTTGTGCCGCTGCCGTAGAGGATGGATTTGACCTGGTTTTCGACCAACCCTTCTTTTTCTTCGACGATCAGAAGTTTTTCGTGCCCGGCCGCAAATTCGGCAAGCCCTTGCTCTTCTAATGGGTACATGCAGCCAAGCTTGTACATGGAAATACCCAAAGCAGCAGCACTATCATCATCCAGCCCGATCAGGCGCAATGCTTGGCGAACATCCTGAACCGCCTTGCCGGTGGAAATAATACCCAGGCGGCGTTTCGGGGCGCTGATTATGACCTTGTCAATGTTGTTTGCGCGTACGAATTTCTGAACCAGTGGCCAGCGATATCGTTTTGCTACAATCTCCGATTGCACTCGGTCGAGATGCGTAGGATAGTTGTTGAAACCAGTCGGCGGAGCTTCGCCGCGATCCGGTTCGACGGCGGTAACATCCGCATCGCCAATTTCAACAGTCATGGTTTGTTCAAGCACTTCGTTACAAAGCTTGAACCCAGTAAATAGACCCGTATAGCGCGACATGGCGAAGCCAAGCAGGCCCATTTCAAGAACGTCCTGAACATTGGAAGGTGCCAGGATCGGCATCCCTGCATGCATGAATGCGAGTTCGCTTTGATGCGCCACGGTCGATGATTTGCCCGAATGATCGTCGCCAGCCACGATCAGCACTCCTCCCTTGGGATGGGAGCCCGCTGTATTGCCATGTTTGAATGGATCACCAGAGCGGTCGACGCCTGGACCCTTGCCGTACCAGATGGCAAAGACACCATCTTTTGTGGCGCCAGGTATGCCGTCCAGCATCTGTGTACCCCAGACGGCAGTTGCGGCCAGATCTTCATTGACGCCCGGCTGAAACACGATATCATTTTGGTCCAGCAATTTTGCGGCTCGCCACAACTCCATATCGTAAGAACCCAGAGGCGATCCACGATAGCCGGAGATGAATCCTGCGGTGTTCCAGCCGCGTCTTGCATCTGCCTCGCGCTGCAGCATCGGCAGGCGTACCAGCGCCTGCGTGCCCGTCATGAGCACGGCACCGCGCTCGGTATATTTGTCGGTCAGAGTAACTTCACGCATCTAAAATTTCCAATTTCTTGAATTGGGGCTGGAACTGATAGCCCGAATTCTTGTCCTTGAGATAGGCTGGCAGATATTGCTCAAAATCGGACATGACGATTATTGTGCTTTCCCGCTTTCCCATAGCGCACCACCAGTCTTGCCATCCAAGACCATCAATGAGGGAAAATCCGAATATATCGGCGCACACGCGCTCGATCATTCCGAGATTATAATATGCAAAAATATCTGTACTGCTGAATGTGGAACCCAAGAGCCACGGAGCGGGTGCAAGCAGCCGAGAGAGCGCTGCAGTACCGCGATCAATCTGCGCACGGACATTTTGTGCAAGCGGCTTGTCTAATGTACCGTTCATAAAGACAACCGGATATAAATGGCGGGCCGGCACTTCCAGATAAACCTGGATGATATTGATCGCCTGCCGCATGCGCGCCCGCTCAAGCGCATTTGCCGGTCGCAGCTTTATTGCATCCGACATATCCTCAAGATATTCCAAAATCGCGACGGTTTCGGAAATATGGTTTCCGCCCACTTGCAGGACCGGAATTTTTCCCATCGGATTTTTGGCAAGAAAATCATCATCCTGACTGGCCGATGTCATCTCGATCTGATGCGCAATATTTTTCTCGATCAACGCCGCGCGAACGATGTTGAAATAGTTACTGACCGGATAGCCAATGAGTTTGATTTCAGAAACGCTCGTCACCGTTGCAGTCCCGGAATTGCTGGTTGCAGATCGAAAATTTTGCCGCGATTGAGAATATTATTGGGGTCGAACAATTGCTTGAGCTGCTTCATCAAGGCAATCTCGTTTGTGTTGCGGGTGATGTCCAGCCAAGGCTTTTTCTCAAGCCCGATACCATGTTCTGCCGAAACGGAACCGCTGATAGAACGCAAAGGTTCGTAAACGCACCGTTCCACAGTCTCGCGATCCCCTGCCGCGCCGATCGCGACATGCAAATTTCCATCCCCCATATGACCTAGAAATGCGATGCGGCTGCCAGGTATGGATTTTTCAAGCATGGCCTTCACCTCGGCAATATAGCTTTCCATATTGCCAACCGGCAAGCTCACGTCAAAGGCGTAAAATGGCTGAAAATCGGACACTACATATTCGATATCTTCCCGGATAGACCAAATATTTTCGCGCTCGCGTCCCGAACTTGCCAAAATCGCATCATCGAAGAGCCCCTGTTCGGAAGCCCTAGCGAGCACATTTTCGAAAAGCTCCGTATCCCGGGTCTGGTCCGACCCCAGCGCCTCGATGATCGCGTAAAACGGATAACTGGACGGCAGAGGCGCGCTATGCCGATCACCAGCGGTATTGGTCGCGTAAAATTCACTATCGATCAGTTCGAATGCACTCAATATTCCGGCAAGATTGGCGTCCATGAATCGAAGCAAACTGGCAATCTGGCGAAAGCTTTTTGCCCCAACCAAGGCGGTGTTGCTGCTGAGCGGGCGTTCGCGAAGGCGGAGGACCAATTTTGTGACGACGCCGAGCGTACCCTCCGAACCGATGAACAGGTGTTTCAGATCATAGCCGGTGTTGTTTTTAATCATCTGGTTCATCGAGCTGACGATCCGGCCATCCGCCATGACGGCTTCAAGCCCCAATATCTGCTCGCGCATCATGCCATAGCGGATGACCCGCATACCGCCCGCGTTTGTTGATGCATTGCCGCCCAGCTGGCATGAACCACGCCCGCCTAGGTCAAGTGGAAAAGTCAGGCCATAGGTTTCCAGTGCGTTTTCGAATTTCTCGAGGATCACACCAGCCTGCACAATCGCGGTGCGGTTGTCGCTGTCAATGTGCTCGATGTCCTGCATACGCTCCATCGATAAAATGATGTCGCTTTTTGTACTTTGCGTTGCGCGCACCCATCCCGACATCCCGCCATGGACTATGACTGGCTGTTTTCGATCATCACATAGTTTCAGTATTGCCGCGACCTCTTCGGTGCAGGCAGGACGGACGAGAATCTCGGCGCCGATAGCATCCATGAAAAACCCCGGGTCGCGCGATGTTACATCAGCATCAGTAAGCACCTGTTTTGCGCCGACTATATCACGCAACGCGTCCAAAAACCGCAAATCGGATGCAGGCCGATAGTCAATGACGGTGCTTTCTTCGTCTACCATTATTTCGTCTGCCATTATATTGTTACCATCGATGCGAACGGAGTAGATTTCGAGTGTCAGGTCAGGGTGTTTCTCACAGGCACCGGTTTTCAGATCATAAGTCCAGCCGTGCCAAGGGCCCATCCCCAACATAGTCGAATACATCAAACTTGCTGTAGCTCACGTTTTCGTCAATATTCGCAAAATTCTCATAGAACTGGCGCAATGCGACCAGATTTTTGGTAATCTGCACGCCAAAATTGACATCATCAAATTCGATTTCCGATGAATATAATGTCATAAGCTCGTCGGTGTTATTGGCGAATAGACCGACCCAATATTGTGCCCAATTTTTGTTCATAAATACCTCTTGGCCTGCTGTGCATTTCTCTTTCTTATCTCGAAACTAAAATGCCATTTTGCGGTCATCTAGGTGATTGCGATTAATTAGGTCACACAGAGCCGGTTCAAATCGGCAGTCACCATAGTGTGCACGGTATTCAGAATTATTCTAAATTTGTCGATTGTGTCCAGAACATGCATCCCTCTATCAAGCATTACGCACCCGCGGCATTAGTAGCGACTATTATGCGTACGATGTCTCTTTTGATGATTTCGGCGACAAGAGATAGAGCGACCCGTGCCAAGGCATGGCAGTTCGAGCCAAGTTCGCAAAACGCTCGATGAATGACCGGGACACTTCAACGCGATCTGCAAAATTCAGCTTGCTTTGCGTGACAACTGTCACTTTTTAGTATACCTCAAATCATCAATGAAAGGAGTTAAATTGGTCAAGGAAACGCAGAAAAAATCCGGGCTGGCTGGCTGGGTTCTGGCAATTGTCAAGGCCATGCGCACCAGCGGTGTGGAGATTGAGCCGGTGTTCAATGACATCGGAATGGACCTTACACTGCTCCAAGGCGGATACAGCCGCTATTCACAGGAACAGATCAGCGAACTTTGGCTTCAGGCCATAAAGCGGACTGATGCCGATTTTGGTTTGCGTGTTGCGAGAGAAGTCAGACCTTCGACTTTTCATGTCGTCGGCTATGCCATGAATTGCAGTGCGACACTGTCTCGCGCGCTCCATCGCTTTTCCTTTTATTGCCGTCTGATTTCCGACTCCGCTACGGCGACGATCATCGAGTCAGGTGATGAAGTTGTGTTGGATATCAAGTTGGATACGGGTGGAACCCCGCCGATCTATCAAACCGTAGACACTATTCTCGCATCAGTGCTGGCTTTCCTGCGGTGGATCGTTGAAGAAGATATCATCCCGCTGAGCGTAAGCATCAGCCATCCCCGCGAGGATTATGACAAGCAACTGGAAGATTTTTTTGGATGCCGGGTCGAATATGAAGGGGGGCGCAATGCGATAGTTTTCAGTAAAGCCGACATGGAAAAAACTATTCCGGTTGCCGACGAGGAACTAGCTTCGCTGCTGGACAATGTTGCCAACCGCTATCTCGATGCCCGTATGGAAGGGCGGTTTGCGGTACGCGTACGCGATGTGCTGGAAACGCAGTTGCCCACCGGCAATGTTGGCAAGACACGCATCTCTCAAATTCTTAACCTAACCGAACGCACTTTGTTGCGGCGCCTGAAGGATGAGGGCACGACCTTTTCCGACCAGCTCTACCGAGTGAGATTGGAGAAGGCCTTTCTGCTGTTGCGCAAACCCGCGATGACCATTCGTGAAGTAGCTTATGCACTTGGATTTTCTGATGAAGGAACATTTTCACGTGCCTTCAAGCGATGGACCGGTCGGCGTCCCAGTGTAGTAAGCAATATGAATAGCGACGAATTTGAACAGATCAGCAAAACACTCATGGTTGAGTCAGACCGTCGCTTATAATTTTTATTCTTTTCGGATCGGGTTCATCGGACTGGTTTACGCTTCCGGTATCTTTAAGAAATTCGGGCCAAATATCGGCGCGTTTGATAAACGAACGATCGAGATCGGCGATGCTCCGGCAACCGATCAAGTTCATTGTCCGACCTACTTCTTCATGCAGCAGGTCCAGAACTCTTGCTACGCCAGGACGACCAAAGGCACCCAATCCAAATAAGTAGGGTCTCCCGGTCATGCAGGCAGTTGCCCCCATTGCCATTGCTTTGACGATATGGCTGCCGCGCCGGAAGCCGCCATCGGCAATCACCTCAACCTTTCCGCCAACCCGGTCGACGATATCGGCGACCAGATTGATAGTTGCGTCTGCACCGTCGAGCTGGCGGCCACCATGGTTTGATACAATGACCGCCGTTGCGCCGGCTTCCGCCGCTTTCAGGGCATCTTCCGCGCACTGGATACCTTTGATGGCAAATGGCCCGTTCCAGTGTGCGGCTAGCTTGCCTATTTTGTCCCAGGTTATATTTTTTTCCATTTTCCGCGCAAAAAATGTCGCCAGCGTCGAGATATCTCCGCTTTCCCCCGCCGCAACATTAGGCAGGGAAAAACTGCCACCGGATAGATACCGAAGGCACCAGCCGGGACGGGAAAGAAACGAAACAAGGCTGGATGTTTGCAATTTTGGTGGAACGGTCAAGCCTGAACGCAAATCACGCTCCCGATTTCCCGCTGCGATTGTATCAATTGTAACGCAGATTGCATTATAGCCCGAAGTCTTGCACCGCGCGATCGTTTCAAAATTCATGGCTTCATCGGCCATCAGATAGAGCTGGAAAATTTTAGGACCGGATACGGCCGCAGCAATATCTTCTATGCTGCTTGTTGCCATTGTGGACAAGGTAAAACCTATGCCATGCCGCGAAGCCTCTTGCGCCACGGCCAGCTCGCCATCAGGATGAAACATGCGGTTCATTCCGGTGGGCGCCAGAAGCATTGGCCATTTCAGATCGCAACCAAGGACGTGCGCACTGAGGTCTATTTCACCGACGCCGACCGCATAGCGCGGTGACAATATATAACGATTGAAGGCATCGATGTTGGCCCTCAGCGTCGCTTCATCATCGGCGCCGCCAGCGATATAGTCGAACAGCGGGCGCGGCAATCGGCGGCGGGCGGCACGCTCAAAGTCGGCAAAATTATAGCATTCGCTTAATCCTGTCATCAGGGCCAGTTCCCGAAATTAATCAATTGCAATACCCTGATGACGAATTCACCCTTGCCAATATACGTCGCTATCTCACCTTGAAACGGGCTTTCAGATGGTGCGGCCCCCTAGCAAAATAGGAATCGAGCCATTCGACTTCGTCGGATATAGGATCAAGCTGTTCAAAACGCTGGAATGCCATTTCAAGAGCCGACTTGGCTTCCATCCGGCTCAAATAGTTGCCAAGGCAATAGTGCGGTCCCTGTCCGAATGACATCAGCGGCACCGCAATTTTGCGATCGATGTCAAATGTCTCGCCATTGGGAAATTTGCTTTCATCCCGATTTGCCGAAGCGAGGAGTGGCATGACAGTAGAATTCTCGGGTATTTTGACTCCCCCTAGTTCCGTATCGGCCATCATGTGCCGGAATATGATTTGAACTGGCGGGTTGTAGCGGAGAACCTCCTCAATCAGTGCCGGAATCAGGGTTTCATCTGCACGAACCCGCTTGTACGCATCCGGATGCCGGTGCAATTCGACCAAGGTCGTACCCAGCACATTGGTCGTTGTTTCAACTCCGCCGATAAGCAGCAATATTGACATCTGGATGACTTCGATACGGCTCATTTTTTCGCCGTCAATTTCCGCGGCGATGAATTGGGATATCAGATCATCCTGCGGATCAGCCGCGCGCTCGTCATAAAGATCTTCAAAAAACTTTCTAATGTCGTCTGAGCGTTGCTGGATTTCCGATAGCCGTTCTGGACCATATGAAGCCCGGTTGGCTGCTGCCAGAACATTATCAACCCAAATCTTGAACTCGCCACGGCGCTCGGTTTGCACACCTAGCACCTGCGCAATCATCGTGACGGGATAAAGCGCACAAAACTCCGTCGCCCAATCAAATTCGCCTTCATTGCCGTGCTCGGCAATGATGTCATCGATGAGCGCATTCGCCACTTCATAGGTCCGGTCGACGAGCAGCTTGATCTTTGACGGTACAAAAGCCTTGTTCGCAAGCTTGCGCAAATGCACGTGCCCGGGAGGATCCATGGAAATCATGGGCGGAACTTCGGGGACAGGATCAAATTCACCGAGCAGTGCGGGCCAGAACATCGTCGAACTGAACAGCTTGCCGTCTTTCAGTAGCGCATCAACATCATCATAGTTCGCTACCGCAAAAGCCTGCAGCGACGGGAGCCACTTGACCGGCCCATCACGACGCAACTTTTCATAATATTCGTAGGACTCGTTCTTTACCACCAAGTCGAACGGATCATATTCCCGTTCCAACGTGTCTTGAACCGCTGCGCCTACTGTAACATTGTTCATATGATGCTCTCGATATGTTGAGCCTGCCCTTTTTGAATTTCGGCCAGTGTATATTTTTTGCTCATACTAGACCTTGTTTGGCATGGACCCAAGAGCCTGCGGTGCCAAGGTCTGGCTATTGGTGCCAAACCGAATGGCGCTTTCGTAATGGAAGAGCGTCCTTCGCGGTTAGCACAGAATGCTCGCAAATGGCCAGAATGGCTGTAGTATTCGAATGCGTAATCAATATAATGAGCGGAATAATAAAACAGGATGGGAGACGGGATGTGCATTTCCTCTATTTAAAACTCGTAAAAGACGAGCATTTGACGCCGGACCAGCGCGCCTTTTCGCGGCGCCATTTTTCGAAAGGTTTCTTGGCTTGGCAGGAGCGGCAGGCATTGCCGGAGCCACCTCGGCCTGCGCGACCGGGCCGGATGCAAAAGCCGCCGCGAATATTCCAGCCCGGCTCACCAAAAATTATCAAACCGCCCAGGATTGGGTCACGGCCTTTTTTGAAAAGGGCGCGGAAGAGGTGCTCGGATATTATGCCGATGATTTTGTCTAGGAAGACGTTGAATTCATGCAGACAATCCACCAAGGAAGATCTTCACAAGGCTTTCGTCGTGTTCAATAATTCCGGTGCAGATTCTCCTTTTGGCGTCCATAAATTCGAGGCACGGACCTTTGACGGCGGGCCTGCGGGCCCGTCGCAGTGGGAAACGCGCAAGGGGCCTATGCCGGAGGAATGGAAGGGATATGAGGCCGATGCCGCTCGCCAACGCCCATGATATTGGTGCGACGGCTTGGTCACCGTTGGCAGGGGATATTGAGTGGGAATTATTCCAGAAGCCATGCAAAGGACGGTGAACCGAAGCGCTTGGATTCTATGCAGCTGCAACCGCTAAACGAGCGGAATCTCGCTATCGCGGACGCAGTGGGCAACGCCGCTAATAAGCTCAGCGTGACGCCATCCCAGGTTGCTTTTGCCTGGATAATTTCGCGTGGCGTTATTGCGATTGCGGGTGCGAGAAAATCCAAGCAGATGAAGGATACCCTCGCCTCTGTTGACCTTGGCCTTCCGGACGCGATTGTTTATGAACTGGATGCCGTTAGCGAGTTCGAACTGGGCCACCCCTATTCCATGTTGCAGTGGGATAAGCGCGGCGTTGCTGCAGGCAAACGCGTGCAAGCAATGGGCGGCGCCAAAAATCACGGGATCGTGATGCCGGATGCCGGTCTGGACATGGTCGTAAATGATCTGGCCGGGCGACTTTCGGCAGCGCCGGTGACAGATGCATAGCGGTGCCCGTGGTGGTGCCGGTCGGTGAAGACACCGCAAACCGTTTACGAGAAAAGCTGATACCCGCAATCCATGCGCTGCGGATTGGTGTGTCGAACGATCCTGACGCCCATTATGGTCCGGTCGTGACGCCGGAGCACAAGGCGCGGGTTGAACAATGGATTGATACGGCCGAGTCCGAGGGCAGCGAAATCGTGATCGACGGACGCGGGTTCAGCCTGCAGGGCCATGAACAAGGCTTCTTTGTCGATCCGACACTGATTGACCATGTCACCACCGAAATGGAAAGCTACAAGGAAGAGATCTTCGATCCAGTGCTGCAGATTTTGCGTGCCAAAGATTTTGAAGAAGCGGTTCGGCTGCCGAGCGATCATCAATATAGCCGGAACTCATCCCATAGCCGACGACGTGGAAAGTGGAGGGGCGAACGTGGCGCGCCACCTTCAACCCAAAGACCGGGTCGGCGGTCGTCTTGCTGGCCGCCATCCACAGCGCCGTCACCTGTTCCTGCGAATAGCGGTGGGTAAGATCGCCGATTTTCGAGGCGTCCAGCCTGATTTGTTCGAGCAGCTTATCCGCGTCGATCTCCACCTCCTGGATCGATTTCACGATGGCCAGGACCCAAGAGGATAAATCGACTTGCATGGCCATCCACTATCACCCTCATGCACAAACTCAAATGTGGAGTTGGTGAACAAATGACCTAGCGCGGGGCCCGCTCCCTCGGACAGCTGCGGTCAGTCTGCTCGCACCATCCGGCGGCCAGCAAGCGGAGCGAGAAAGGCTGCAGCGAGGATGGCGATCGCGCTCAAGACCAGCGTGAGATCGTAGGACCCCGTCAGTTCGCGCCCGCGCCCGGCCAGCAGCGGGCTGAACCCGTAGCCCAGTGCGAACACGCTATATTGCCAGCCGTAGATCGCCCCATAGGCGCGCTGGCCGAACAGCCGGGCGCACAGGAAAGCGACAAGATCGACTTCCGCGCCCGCAGCAAAGCCGAGCAGTAGTACCGCGACGGCCGCGAACTGCAGTCCGAACCCATACAGCAGGAGGGCGCCGGCGGCGGCCAGGCTCAGGATCGCGAACGAGACCACCGCGGTCGAAATCCGGTCCAGCAGCCAACCGACTGCAATGCGACCGCCCACGCTCGATATGCCGAGCAGAGAGGCAAGACCCGCAGCCTTGTACGGCGCGGCACCCATCTCGCGGAACATCGGGACGAAATGCACGACCAGTCCTGCAACGCCGAGCGCCATGCACGCCGCCATGGTGGACAGCGCCCAGAACTGCATGGTTCGAGCTGCCTGTCCGAAAGTCATGCCCGTAGCGGCAACTTCCTGGCGCGCGGCGCGGTCCGTTTCCGCCCCGCGAAAGCCCAGGTAGACCAGCGGCGCGGCGACGCACGCGCTGATCCCCAGTCCCGCATAGGCGGCGCGCCAGCCGCCCAGCTCGATCAGGCCGGTCGCGGCGAGCGGCACCCAGAACCCAGCGATACCCGCCCCGGTGAGCGCGATGCCGATGGCCAGCCCCCGGTGACGATCGAATGCACCCGCCACCGGGCGGATCATCACGATGGGCGTCGAGCCGACACCGACCACGGCTATCACGAAATAGGCGATCCAGAGCTGAACCAGGCTCTGGAGATAGTAGCCCAGCCCGATCAACATCAGGCCATAGAGCAGAAGGCTGGCTGCCGCGATGCGTGCGGCGCCCAAACTGTCGCTGAGACGGCCGGCAATTGGCCCCGACAGGAACACCCCGATCGTCAGCAGGGTGACCGCAAAGGAGAGCGAATCGCGCGGCCACGCGAACTCGGCCTCCAGCGGGCCTATGAAAGCGCCCATGCTGTAAAACATGGTGGCCGGCATGCTGGCAGTGAGGCCGAGGAAAGCCGCGCCGAGAATGGCACGGTTGCCGACAAACTCGGCGCTCGACATGCCGGCGAGCGACCGCCGGTCATGCGAGGGGGCCTCGCGGTCAGTCAAACCGATATTCGATGAACAGACCGTAGGTGCGCGGCCTGCCGGGCACGCTGAAGATCGTGTCGATCACGGTATCGGCAGTCGTATAGTATTTCTCGTTCAGCACATTGCGGCCGAACAATCCCAGCTCCAGGCGATCATCCATCAGCGTGGTCGAGACCGTGCTGTTGACGAGCGTGTAAGCATCGATACGGAACTTCGCCCCGGCTCCCACGGCGCCTTCCGCAGATCCCTGGTAGCTGGCACTGAGGACAGCTTTCAGCCCCGCGGAGGGGCTGATCCGCCCGTCATAGGCGATCTGACCATTAATTTGCCAGTTCGGGGTGTTGGGGAATTCGTTACCCGCAAAATCCTCAAGATCGCCCAGCCGGTTGATGCCGATGAAATCGGTGATCTCGCTGTGGACATAGGTCGCGCTGGCCTGGAACCGCAGCTCGTCGGTTGCTTGCACGAAAGCTTCCAGTTCGACGCCGTAAACCTCCGACTTGGGAACGTTGATGATGCGCGACAGCGTTGTGAAGACCGGGTCCTCGACATCCCCGAACAGCTGCTTGTCCCGGTACTGGTAAAAAAAGCCGCTGGCGTTGAAGCGCAGGAAATCGACCGGGGAAAGCTTCGCGCCGATCTCATATGCGGTCAGCCGCTCCTGCACGGCTGGTTCGAACTGGGTTTCGACATTGGCCGGGAGCACGGGAAATGCGCCCGATTTGTACCCGCGCGAGATCGTGGCGTAGAGCAGCGTGTCCGGGTCGGGTGCGAAATTTACCCCTGCCCGCCACGAGACATTGTTCTGCGCCAGCGACTTGCGCGCCAGAACATTATCCGAGAAATCGGCGCTGTAGGTCAGGCATTCGTTCGGCTGCACATTGGTGTTCGAACCCGTCAGCGCAGCGACCGCAGTATTCCAGATCGGAATGGTGTTGCCATCTGCATCCTGCGAACAGCCGGTGAACCGGATCGTGTCTTCGGTATATCGCGCTCCGCCCACCAGGCTCAGGCGATCGGTCACCGCCCATTCGGCATTGGCGAGCAACGACCACGATTTGTTCGACTGGCTGGTGATATTGCGGAAATTGCGGAAACCGCCTGCGATCTCTTCGGGCGTGTAGGTCATCTGCGGAATGGTTCCGCCCAGGAACCGCAGCAGACGCACGGTCGAATTCTCGTCGTAATAGCCGAACTGGTTGTCGCTCAGCTTATCACGCGAATAGAAGCCGCCCAGCATCCAGGTGACGCTGTCAAATTCGCCTGCGAGGCGCAATTCCTCGGACCAGCTCTTGATTTTGCCGTCAGATTGATAGGCGAGGATCTCGAACGGCGTACCATCCAGATCGGTGAAATCGCGCCGCTTCAGATCATGGTAGCCGGTAAGCGAGGTCAGCGTGAGATCGGGCGACAATTCATAGTCCACCCGCAGTTTGGCGGAGATGAAGTTTGAATCGGTACGGAAGGCGGGTTTGCCGTCTTCGGCGGCATCCCAATCGGCATAGCGGCTGTCGCCATCGTCGAAAACCGTGCCCTCGATACCGGGAACGGCAAAGGCCGCGCGGGCAAGATCGAGCGAAGTCGCCTGCGGGGCGACAGTGTCCGAATGGTCATCCCACCACGAGAGGGAGAGCGCCACCGTCAGCGCCGATGTCGGCTCCCATGCTAAAGATCCGCGCAGGCCGGTGCGATCGACCTTACCGAGCCGCTCGTCACGTGTGCGGCTGCGCTGCCACCCCTTATCGCGGTTCTCGGCCCGTCCGGCGAGGCGCACGGCCAGCGTGTCCGACAGCGGCAGGTTCACGAATCCCTCGATATTGTAGGTTTCGTAATTGCCCACCTCAGCGCGCAGCTTCGTCTCAAGGAAATCGGAGGGCTTCGCGGTAATGAAATTGACCAGGCCGCCCGTCGTATTGCGGCCGTAGAGCGTTCCTTGCGGCCCTTTCAGGACCTCGACCCGGTCGATGTCGAACAGCGGGCCATTGCCCATATAGGGAAAGGCATAGGCGACTTCGTCCACATAGATTCCGACCGGGCTGGTGGAGGACAGGTTCGGTGTCTGAAAGCCAACCCCGCGCAGGGTATAGATCGGCGTGTTGGCGTTGGACCGGCTGAAGTTGAAGCCGGCAACCATCTGGGTCAGATCGCTAGCCGAGGCGACTCCCGAATCCTTGAGCGTATCGCCGGTGAAGGCCTGGATCGACATGCCGACATCGTCCACGCTCTGGCTACGCTTCTGCGCCGTGACGACGATGGGATCGCCCTCGGCCGCCGGCCAGACTTCCTCTTCGGCGGTATCGACCGTTTGCGCCGCGACAAGACCCGGAGTGCCAAGCACGCCAAATGCAACACCTGCAAGCAGGCCATATAAGTATAAGTTTTTGGACATCAAAATTTCCTCCCCGTGCCATCATTCAATCGGACGACTATCAAGCGCGTTAGTCCAGTGCGGGGCTAGGAGCCATGGCACTGCACGTCACCACATGCCCGTTCGTGCCATTTTGCGGACGCATTCTGGCGCGGTACACGATGGACACTGGCTGAAGCGCTTTGCCGGCTAAGTCTCACAGGCCCCTACATATCTTAGGCTGCTAGATTGCTAGCATCCAATTTCTGCTGCTTACAGATTAGTAGAAGAGCCATGACGCGACATCTACGAGAACAATTGCCACTCTCGATAAATTCAGCCTCAATCCAGCAATTCGCCAGCCTTGATCTTGAACGGCTTGGCAAGCTTTTCAATGACCTGAATTGTAGGATTGCGCGCCGCGCGTTCAAGATCACTGACATAGGTGCGGTGAATGCCAGCCCGGTCAGCATATTCCTCCTGGCTCCAGCCATTCACAGCGCGCAAGCGGCGCAGATTTGCAGCAAGGCGTTGACGAATATCCACTTGGCCATTGAGACGCCGATGCAGCTCATCAGTCTACAGACGATCAGTGACAATCGACTTGACTTTGCAGTTGAGGATTGCGCTTATTGCGATGTCACTCATCGTATGCAGGGATGCAAGTCAATGAACACCAATCTAAAGGCTTATGTTACAGCCGTGCTGCTGGCAGCGGCACTAACCAGTCCGCAAGCGGCCGCCCAATCCTCAGGCGAGACCGCGCGAACCGCCAAAGACCAACAAAAGCGCTTGAGCAAGCTTTCCAGTCTCAATGCAGCACATTTTGAAAACACGGCAAAAGTCAAAGAAGATGCGTTCGAGCCCACCATCACAATCCTTACTGACCAGGGATTCAAGTTCAAAGGCGGATTTACCAGCACAGTGCGTTCGGACAATTTTGTCCGGGCGATCATTGGCAAATCCACTGGCAGGACGATCTGGCAAATCTACCAGACGGTGACCTATTCAAGCGGTTGGCGCATGTTCGACAGCGTAAATCTAAAAATTGGCGATCAACTGGTCAGTCGGAAACTGGACATAATCTCGAGGGATGTGGTTACCTGCAGCTATGGCCCGTGCGTACATTCCGAGATTCTCGGAATTCCGCTTGAGGAGGCTGAGGTAGAAGCTTTGGTAGCATCACCCTCAACGAGCCTTTTACAATTCAGGCTCAAGTCGCGAAACGGTCTGGATTGGGATGATGACATTGCTATTGCAGAGATTGCAGGCGCATATCGCAAGGTGTCAGAGTATCGCAGTACTCTCAGTGGGGATTAGCATCTTGCTCTTGAAACTGGATATCTTGAGCGGACAGACCGAGAACGAGATGCTTTACTAGCAAGAATGGGTGTGATACCCGATCTGAGTTTGGGTGCTATGCCCGAACTGGAGAAAAATGGTGCGTCTGATTGGATCGCGTGATGTCCTGAAATTGACCGGGCTTTCGGCTGATCAGTTGCGCGAATGGACCGTGCGGCGCGGGCTTATTCGCCCCGACGTTCCGGCATCGCGACAAGGCCAGCGGGCCCAGTTCGGTTGGCAGACAGTGCTGTTACTCCGCCTCGCCGTCGTTATGCGCAGTCAGTTTCATGTTGAGCTCCAAGTGCATCGCAACCTGCTGCTCCGCGCACGCGAGCTCTTAAACGGTCGGTCCTTTCCGGGCCTTTGGAACCACCGGCTCGGCATCTTCGGCCTCGAGAGCTGCAGGCTACTTGGTGAAAGCGATTTGTTACCGACAGGCCAAGATGCCATCCTGCTATGGCTCAACGATCACCTTGAGGCGCTGTCGCAGGGGTTCGGCGTCTCCGAATCAATCGCGCAACTGCCGCTCTTTCCAGCGGTGGGATTGCGTAGAAGCGAAGCGCCGACTGACGCCATGAGTGGTAATATGTTGCGCACTGCCGAAGGTGACGGCGTATGACCGCGCTCGCCAGAATCGAGGCAGGACTGCGTGCAATCGGATATAGACCGGAATCGCTGATTCACAACTACAGTTTCGCCGATGTACTGTCGGAGGCCGGTGAGGAACAATGCGTCGCGCTTGCAGCGTTCACACAGGTTCCCGAATCCTATCGCTCGGCGGCCTTCGGCGTGATCACAGACGCGCACGATGCTGACGCCGTACTGCGGCGCCGGGCGCTCGGTGCACCGATCCTGTTCTCTATCGGCTCTGAAGATGTCGGGGTCTGGCGGGTAGGTGCGCAAGACAAGCCCCGACTGAGCGAGCGGGTTCCACTCGACCAGCTCGACGCGCTGTTCGAGCGCAATGCCGACAGTTGGAACCCACACGCGGTCCATCGCGCCAAGTCGCTGGGCCAGACCCAGACTGCCTATCAGCTCGACTTTGTCGATCTGGGACTTATGCTTGCGATCGAGCACGAAATCGAAGTAAAACTCGACCGGCTGCTCGGCGAAGTCATTACCCAGCTATTGACTGGGATCGACGATCCGCAACGCGAAGAAGCAGTTTTCCGCACAACGTTTAGGCTCCTCGCTGCCAAGATCCTAATTGATCGCCAGCATCCTGACGCTACATCATGGAGCGACGCACCAGTGCGAGATGTACTCGCCGGCATCGAGAACTACTACCATCTCGATCACATGTCGCGGCCTGCGATCGATGCCCTTCCGTCGGCATCGGTGGAGACGGCATGGACGACCCTTCGCTGCGCTATTACGTTCCGCAACATCTCATCGGACAGCTTGGCTTTCGTTTACGAAAACACGCTGGTGACGGCGGATACGCGCAAGCGCTTCGGTACGCACTCTACCCCGAGGCGAGTCGCCGAATATGTCGTTGGCCAACTTGATCTGGACCGCTTCAATCTTGAGGACATCTCGATCTACGAGCCCTTCGCCGGCGCGGGCATGTTCCTCGTTGCGGCGCTGCGGCATCTAAGAGATCGGCTGCCCGATACGCTCACCGACGAGGAGCGACACGCTTTTCTCGTCAAGCGGATCAGCGGCGCGGAACTAGACAGTTTCGCCTGTGAAGTAGCGACGTTGTCTCTCATCCTAGCCGACTATCCCAATGCAAATGGCTGGAAGGTTGCATCCAGGGATCTGTTTGAGAAAGACGCGCTTGCTGCAGATGCCGCAGGCAAGCGCATTGTCCTGTGCAACCCGCCCTGGGAAGACTTCGACAGCGAGGAACGACAACGCTATCCTGAGATGGCAGCAAAGTCCTTCTCGAAGCCCATGGCGGTTCTGCGGACGATCATAGAAACCAGACCCGAGGCACTCGGTTTCGTATTACCGCAAGGTTTTATCCGCCAGAAGCAATATGGCGATCTTCGTCAACTGCTCGCGGATACATATAATCAAATTGAGCTGACTTCGCTTCCCGATCGAATTTTTCAGCGTGCGGGCCTGGAGTCGGCCGTGATCATTGCGACTGGCCGACGCGACGCTGATACTAAGGATCTTCCGAGCCAGTTGCGATCGCTCGAAGTCTCCGACCGTGGCCGTTCTAATTTTCTTAAGACGGGTAAGGTTACCGCTGAGCGCCGTCACACCAAGGTGGTATGTTCAGGTGACCTCTGGATTGGTGCGCTCGACGAGATCTGGAAATATCTGGCCGGCTACCCCGTTCTTGGCGACAAGGCCGAAGTCTATCGCGGCCTTCAGTGGATCAGTCAGTCCGAAGGCTGGAGCGCATTTCCCCGGGAGGGCTTTACCAGAGGCGTTTTAAAGCCTGCAGACTCGCTTCTTCAATATCATATCACCATGACCGGTTTCGTGGATACACGTGCGGAATCCGCGTATCGGCTCGGTCCGCTAACTCGAGCCTGGGACAAATCCAAAGTACTGGTCAACGTAGCACGCCGGTCGCGCGGCCCGTGGCGGCTGGACGGCGCGCTCGACAGCAGTGGGCTTGTACCTTCCCAAGCGTTCTTTGGCATCTGGCCGATCACGTCGGACCTGCCCGTGGAAGCGATTGAAGCGCTGATCAACAGCCCGCTGGCGAGCGCATTCGTATTTGAGCGGGCATCGAACCAGCATCTCACCAACGTAATCATGAAACAGCTGCCGTTGCCCAAACACGGCGCGCTCCGCGACGTGGTCGCTGCAGTGCGGCGCTACCACGAAGCGCTTGATGCGGCCGCATCTTATGCACTGCGCATGTCCGAGATCGACGAGCGGCTCGAAGCGTTGCTGATCGATATCGATGCGCAGCTCTTGAAGGCCTTTGATTTGCCCCCTCGTCTGGAACGGCGATTGCTCGAGGCGTTTCGTGGGCACGAAACTGAGCGGCGTGTAGCACATCCCTTCAAGGGCTGGTTCCCCGAAGACTTCACCGCCTACCTCCCGCTGCACGAATATGTCGGCCCGCTGCTGCGCGAAAACACCGGCGCGTGGGCGCTCGAAGTCTTCACGCCAGCTCCGGAAGACGAAGCCGAGCGGCTCAGGCTTTACGTCCAGTAGCGGATGGACACCTATCTGCTCGATACCAACCTTATGTCCGTGCTCTACGACGCGCGGAGACCCAATCATATCGCGGTTCGCCAAGCAATCGCCGCTTTACCGGCGCATGCTGCTCAGCTCGTATCGGTAGTGACGGTAGGCGAGCTCAGGTTTGGGTTGGCGCTTTCACGAGCTGCAGGCCAGCCGCTCACACACATAGAAGCGTGTCTGGGCAACAGCGAGGCGCACCCGCTGGCCGAAGTCACACGGCACACTGCCGATGCATTTGCGACCGTCAAATCGAGCGTCGCGCTGGCGCGGATCGATATCAGGCGCCGTATCCCACGCTGGGTCGAGGCCTGGACCGATCGTGTTAGCGGCCAGCTACTGCAGATCGACGAAAATGATCTTTGGATTGCGGCGCAGGCGCTTGAGCGAAATTATGTCGTCGTCACCTCCGACCGGGATTTCACTCAAGTGATCGCACCTGCGGTTCCGGGCCTTCGCGTCCTTCTCGTCTGAGCGCCTCGTTCGTCCCGGCTCGCAATTCGCACAGTTCTTGCTGCTCCCAGTACCGCGTTGGCCGAAGCTTATTTGGTTTCACGGTGGATGCCTGAAATGGCTAAAGCGGCCCAGGGGTCTATTGCGAGCCATGGGAGCATGGCGGCATGCGAAAGCAAACGCTGCCTCAAACTGGCGAACTTCTCTTTCTTTCATAGGGAGGCAATCCAAATAACGTCGCTTCCCAGTCTCCACGCTTCATGCTTATCAGATTTGCGTTCTCGTCAGACCATTCCAGCGACAGCACTTTTCCCAATCCCGGAAGCCAGAGATCCAAAAGATTATCGAGTGGCTTTTTCGCCTGTGCGCGGACCAGTGCGTGGAGATAGCTTGGTGCAGCAACGTCGTCGGTTGGGAGCGGGTTGAATGGAGTATTTAAGCTTGCCACCCAATCACTGGTCTTAATTTTCCGAATCCTGATACCGGTTTGATCATCCCAGCATCTTTCTGCAGATTTCGAATTCAGGACTATATCCCGAATTTTCAAAGCGCGGTCTAAACGTTTCATAGCAATTTCCTTTGTTCATCGATTATAGGAATAGATAACCTTCAAGTCATGGGCGTGGAAGCGCCGTGCCGGATTTTTGTTCACCATCTTCATCGGCATCGGCATCGTCGAGGCACATCGCCCCATGCTGAATCCCGGGCCCACAGTCACAGCCCGCTCCAAGGATCATAATCGTCAGGCAAATATGGTTCCTGACTATCAGATTCGCCATCGAACATCTCCTCGGGCCCGGCGTTCTGAATCGGCTTTGGACGAGCATCCTCATCGCGCACCCATTCGAGCATTTGGGTGAGCGCATCGACCTGATCCATGAAGCGAACGTTCGGGAAACCAAGCAGTTCTGACTTGAATTCACCCAGCCAGGTTGCCTCAAAAGGCATAAACAGACGCTTGTTCTCGATGATTGGGCTGATGCCTTCGGCCCGGGTGACCTTGTCGGTCGTGGGCGTGCATGGGCGGGGCCAGAGCGAGCGGTTTAGTTCCTTGCGCAAGAAAAGGATCAATCCCTCTCCCGAGGCCTTGTCCTCGATAAACAGGTGATCCGGACGATATTGATGGGCAAGTTCGACCGCCTTGCGGACCAGTTCGGGCATTTCAAGCCGAACCCGGCAGACGTCCAATACATAGATTAGCCCATTGCGGTAGAGCGCCGTAATACAAACCGACCACGCGTTGTTTTCGCCAGTCTTGTTGCCAGTGTCCCATGATTGGAGAATGACACCGCCGCGGCGTTCCCGATCCAATGTCGAGGGGTCATAGGATTGTAGCCAGTGCCGCTTGAAGATAAGACCATCGGCGGGCACGGGCATTTGCTGATATTGCGCGGTGAACACATTCGTGCCCATCTCGGCTCGCTGAAATTCCAGATCGGCGATGGATTCCCGCTCGGGATGGAGGACCTCGCCTGCTTTGCGCGCAAACACGCGGCCCCCGGTCAGCGGGATGCGCTCGTCTTCTGTCGCAATCGCGGCCAGTTTGAGGTGGCGCCATAACCCGCTCTCGATCATCAAGCCGGCCAGATCGAACTGGTGGAGCCGCTGCATGACGCAGATGATCGCGCCGCGGCGCTTGTCGTTGAGGCGCGAGGTCAGGGTTGAGCGATACCACTCATTGACCGCGTTGCGCACAGTCTCGGAGAATGCTTCGTCGGGCTTGATCACGTCATCGAGAATGATGATGTCGCCGCCGCGTCCGGTCAGTGTGCCGGTTACCGAGGTGGAGAGGCGGCCGCCGCCTTTGGTCGTTTCAAAATCATCGGCCGCAGAGCGCTTGTTGGAAATGATCGTGCCCGGAAAGAGCTCCCGGTACCAGCTCGACTGCATGATCGCCAGACACCGCCGCCCGAACTTTGCAGAAAGATCATTGGCGTAGCTGACGCAAACAAAATTCATGGTCGGGTCCTGGCCGAGGCACCAGGCGACGAAGATGACGGTGATCAGGTTGGTCTTGCCGTTGCGGGGCGGCATGGTGACGAGGAGCCGGCGGATATTGCCCCGGCGGACCTCGTCGAGCACATGCAAGATGGCATCAATATGCCAGTTCCACGAGACCGGCTGTTCGCTCTCGATACACATCCAGGCCTTCTCCACAAATGCCTCGAAGTCTTTCGACAGCAGCATGTGCAGCACCGCAGCGCGGTTGCTGATGGCCGGGCGCCTAACCATCGGAGCTCTCCGCGCCCGGTTTGCCGGGCCCCCGCTCCTTGGGACCGGTCTTGCGCTTCGGCCTGCGCTTGGCCTTGGCGGTTTTGGGCGGCGTCTTTTCCTCTGCGATGCCCCACCGCTCCATCATGCGATCAAGCATAGCATCGTCAGATGCGCTCAACCGGTTAGGATCAACATCCTGATCCTCGATGCCCAGCACCTGCAGGATCAGCGGCAACAGCTGAGCGATTGCCTTCAGATCGCCGTGGGACCCGCGCATGGCGAGGGCCTCGAGCATCAGCCACTGGCTCCTGCCGGTAATCTCCTTGCCATTGATCACGATCGTGCGGATGGTCCCCAAAACCTGCTTCAGATCGGTCCTGAGACCCTTGGAGCCGGGCGGACGCCCTTTGGGGTTCCCGGACTTTCCCTTTGGGAACTGATGCTTCTTCGGAGGATTGCGGTAGCCCACCTTTTTTGGATCATAGGGGCCCTTTGGCGGTTTTCTGGTATGGCGTGCCATGGCTCAATCCTCCACACTGATGCCGCGTGTCGCAGCGATTTCATTAAAAGTGCGGCCATCGCCTTCGAGGACAGGTTCAATCCCTGTCACGGCCGCGAGCCGTTTGACGGCGACATCGACGTAGAGCGGATCAATCTCAATCCCGACACAGACCCGGCCCGTTTTGTGAGCCGAGGCCGCGGTCACACCAGATCCGAGACATGGGTCCAGAATGAGTTCGCCGGGAAGCGAGCAATCGCGGATTGCATCCATCACCATCGGGATGCTTTTGGGCGTGGCATGGCACGCCAGTTCCTCGGCTCGCCCCTTTCCCATCGCGCCTATCCCGGGATACGACCAGATCGTTGTCCTGTACCGGCCGTGCTGGCCAAGACCGAACGTGTTGGTGTGCTTGCCCCGGCCGGATTTGAACACGAATATGAGTTCATATTGCGATCTATAAAATGACCCGAGTCCCCCCACTTGTTTATCCCATACAATCAATTGCTTGAACTCGGTATAGACGCCGTCTGCGGCGTCGAGAATCTCCCGAAGATGCCTTTGGTCCATGCATTGAAAATGGATTGAGGCCGGCTTTGAGAACCGGGCGCAGTTGCGGAAGATTGCGCGCTGGAACGCGGTGAACTCGGCGCGGGTCATCTCGCCGGATGCAAAGGCGAACTCGCGGAATCTGTTCTCCCCGCCTTTGCCCCGCACGAAGCCGTCAACCGGCAGGTTATAGGGCAAATCCCCGAACACCATGTCGGCTAGGCGTCCCTGCAGTCCCTTCTCGAACGGTTCCGCCTGCTGGGAATCGCCCTGGACGATAATGTGCGGACCAACGTGCCACACAGAGCCCGGCTGCGTGACCGCATGCTCGGTGACCGGCGGGATGCTGTCATCTTCTTCGGCATTTTGAGGAACCGGAGCGATGGTAAGATCCTTGGTCGAAAAACCGATCGTCTCGATCTCGAAACCGACATTGAACAGGGCGTCGAGTTCCTTCTGCAGGAGCTCCGGGTTCCATCCGCTGATCTCCGCGAGCCGGTTCTCGCCGAGTGCGAATGCACGCTTGTCGGTCTCGCTGAGGTGATTGGCCCGGATGCACGGCACCGTTTTCAGACCCATGCGTTTGGCAACTTCGAAACGTGCATTGCCCGCCAGAATCATAAGATCGGCATCGACCACTATCGGTACGAGCCAGCCAAACTTGCGGATGGCCGCCTCAAGCGACGCGTACTGCTTGTCATCATGGGTGCGGGCATTGTCGGGGTTCTCCCGTAGCTCCGAGGTCGGTAGCTGCTCGATGCGCGGGTGGTTCATGATTTGCGGGTCTGCCGGCATCGCGGCAAGCGGCGTTTTGTTGGGCGGGCCACTATGATGGGAAGGCTGGGTCATGATAAATTCTCCGTTCTGTTAAAAAGAAGAATTTACGACCAAATTGCCGAAGCCCGGGAATTCCAAATTAAACGCCAAAACGGGCGTTAAAAAATTCGACGTCAGTCCTTTGCCGTCAGGGGCGTTAAATTGCCGCCTGTGAAATCATACCGAGGATAGGCTTCCTCCAGACGGTCCTTATGATCCCCCTTCAGCTTAATTATCCGATTTACGACATTGCTCTCAGTAACACCCTCAATGTGCTTCAGAAGCATCCAGATGGCTTCGGCCTCTTTTGAAGCAAGCCGGGCTGGCCGGCGATAGCGTGAATCCGCAGCGCGGGCATGGGCGAGCTTGCCCGTCGCATCACGGATCCTCAGCATCAGGAAGGCCACATACCGTTCAAACACTGCATCGACTTTGTGCCGCTTGAGCTTTGCTGCTTTGGATTTTGAAATGATACCACTCAGTTTTTTAATTCCGTCAACGAGCCCGTTCCAATCGTCGCTCGAATATGGGGGATCCTCGAGGTTTTGGATCATCACCCGGATGTCTGGCCGAAGAGCTTGCATGCTGGATTCTGTCTTGTTCAGCAGATCGGTAAGGTCGCGCAGCTGATCCACGACTTGATGATCAGTAACGTACGCCTTTTCAAATGCGCGTGCCATTTCGAACGAACAGACCGTGCCATGAAGAAAACCGCCATGTGCCTTGCGCAGCTCCGGCTCTTTAACTTCCAGCAGATCCAGTACCGAAGTCAGTGTCTCGGGAGACGGGCCAGTGATTTCGCTGAACGGACTGATTTTTGCCTTGGACATTGGCTGTTCGCCCTGTGTTTTGACGCTGTTACATTACATAGCGATTTCTGGCTTCAGAGTCGCGGAAGACCGACCATGTGAGTCAAAATATATAGCCCCTGGGCCGCAAAACTGCCAGAAATCGCTGTAGAGTCGCTGTTATGCAGGGATCTACGAACGAGACCGGTTCGCTACGGACTGCGTCGCGCACCAGTTCCGGTACAAGCCGGCCACTATCCCCCCCAAGATCGGGCAAGCTTTACGACACGATGGGCCAGAGCATCTGTGTCCCCATCTTTCCGTCTGCAACGCCATCCCAACGATCGTCCGCTTTTCGCCTGCGGTGGCGAGGTCTGATGCTAATAGGCCAGATCCACCGCAATGCGGAGCGTTCGCGGCCGCAAGGGCGTCAGATAGCCATCGCTGCCGGGTACGAAGGGTGTCCCCAGAGCAAAACGGTTGCCCCGCGAATCCAGCAGATTGGTGAGGGTCAGGGTCAATCCGCGCCTGTCATTGCCGATCCGGGCAACCAGCCCCGTATCGACATAATCTCCCTGCCCTTCGCCCAGGACCGGTCCGATTCCTATGCGGGAGGGACCCACATAGCTGGCCCAGCCCTGAATCCGGAAATCCTCGTCACCCAGGACCGTTGCATAATTGACCGATCCGCGCGCAGCATGGCTGGCGACATTGGGTATGCGTCCCAGTCGTCCTATCGCAGGAATGATCACCGGCGAGGAAAAATCCGCAGCCGGACCGCCGAAGGTTACGGCTGCGAGCCGCAGCCCCGGGGAGAGCTGAGTGACGCGGCTTTCGTTGTAAACGGCGCCGAGTTCCAGCGACAGTCCTGTCAGCGGCCGTACCGCGATCGAAGCGGAGAGGCTGGTAATCCTGCCGTCACCAATATTGGCCGTGGTCGGGAAGCCATTGGCATCGATATAATCGGCCTGAATATCACGCCAGCGGCTGTGCGAGATGGAGAGCGTCGCGTCAAACGGGGTGATGCCCTTTCTGCCAAAGCGCAGGCCTGCATCATAGGTCGACACATGATCATTGCGGAAGCGCTGCACGAAGCTACCGTCAATTGACAGCCCGCCGGGGCGGAAACCCTCCTGATAACGGGCATAGAGGCTTATATTTCTGGTCAGCGTCGCGAGCAGCGAGGCCGAAGGGAGCAGATCCTGCTCCGTACGGCTGGCGGTTATGGCGCGCCCTGCCTGAGTGAGAGCCAGCATCGCATCGACATTCTCGCCGGCACCGCCGAGCCGCGCGTGGCTGTACCTGAGGCCGCCATTGGCGACAACCGCAGGGAAAATTTCGAACGAAACCTCGCCATAGGCCGTATATTCAGTGATCGAATTGGTGACCCCGGCGATGGCCGATCGCAGCACTTCGCCGCCAAACGCACGGGTCTGGCGGGTCCGGTTGTCGACGAAGCTGGTGCCGATCACCCATCCGAGCCCGTTCTGGTAAGGGCGCGACAATCTGGTTTCGCTGGTCAGCATGCGCGTGTCATTCTGCTGGTCAAAGATGCGGGGCGTATCTTCGACCACGCTGGCGTCAAACCGCTCGTAGAGATGATGATCGACATAGGCGTTGGAGGACTGGAAATGCAGGTCGCCCCAGTCCTTCATCAGCACCAGCATTGCCGATCCGTAGCGCGCCTTTGCGCCTTGCTCGACCAGACTGCTGCGGGTCAGCGGTGGCGCATCCTTGTCTGCATATTGGGCATCGTCGGTGGCGATGGTCTGATAGAGGCCGCCGATATCCGCCGTCCAGTTGTCACCCAGGTCGAGGCGAAGCGTGCCGCGTGCGCCGCGGATATTGGTCCGGTTCACATCATGCTGGCCGAGCCGCGGATTGTCGATATAGCCGCCGTCGCTGATCGAATAGCCGGTCAGTCGCAAGGCGTGGCCACTTTCGCCGAGCGGGAAATTGGCGGTCGCGGCAATATCGCCGCCAGGCGCTCCATGCTGGACCAGCGAAACGCCGGCAGAGGCGATCAGCGCTGTGCCGGAAGGATCCGGCGCCTTCGGAATCATCCGGATAATGCCGCCCAGCGATCCAGCCCCATATAGCGTGCCCTGGGGTCCTTCGAGGATTTCAACGCGATCGATATCATAGAGCCGCAAGTCGGGATCGGGCGCGTTGTAGCTAAGGCGGATGTCACCCAGATACTGACCGACGGTTGCCTGGGTCGGCCCGGTGAAGCTGGAATCCGCGATCCCCCTGATAAACAGCTTGTTACGGCCGCTGCCGAGATGGGTGGAGGATAGAGTCGCCATGCGCGACAGGATCGAATCCATGCCGCGCTCCCCGCCAAATTCCAGATCGGCACCATCCAATATGGTGACGGCACCCGCATATTTGGCATAAGGGGTGTCGATCTTGCTGGCGCTGACGACAATTTCCTCCACCGGATATCTGGGGGCCGCATTGGGCGGAGCCTGGGTCCTGGCCGGTCGAGTCTTGCTGGCCGGCCTGGCCTGGCGGCTGGCGAGATTTGTGCGGCGTGGACGTCGCTCGACACGCCAGCTGGTCGCGCCGACCCGGACCGCCCGGGCATCGGTGCCGGACAGCATGCGATCCAGCGCTTCTGCGACCTTCATCCGCCCGCGCACCGGCTTCACCGCACTTTGCCACAGCTTCGCATCGGCAACGCTGATGCTGATGCCTGCCTGACGCCCGAGCAGCGGCAGGCTCTGCAACAATGTTCCGCGCGGCAAATCAATCGAGCGCGACTCTTCGCGCGCGGCGACGGGCATCGCGAACGAGAGCAACAACAGGATGGATAGAAAGCGGGCGATCATTTTAGCGGGTCAGCAACCATCCTTCCGTTTGTTTTTCTGCACGAATACCGGCGAGGGAAGTAAGATCGTCAATCACCCGTTGCTTGTCGTCGCTGACCAGCAGAGCTCCGCGGAACGGCAAGGCGGCAACATCGGGTGACACAGCAATGCTGAGGCCAGCGGTTCTGCCAAGGTCCTCAGCCACTTGCTCAATGGACGCACCATTATAGACAAGCTGTCCCTTCCGCCAGCCGCCAATGCTGAGAGGATCGACGGCCTGCACTTTCGGGCGCCCCCCCTCTGCTCCGGCTTCGATGCCGTAGCCGGCCTTGATATGAAGATTCTCACGCTCGGGATTATAGGCGACGAGTCCTTCCGACACGGCAACATTCAGCGTCCTGCGTCTGCGGACGACGTTGAAGGACGTGCCCAGATCGACCAGCCTGGCTTCCCCTGCCTCGACCGTGAACGGATCGCCTGCGCGGTGAATCACATGAAACATCGCTTCGCCGCTTTCGAGCCGGGCAAACCGCGGCCGGTCCTTGTCCAGTTCAATGACCGTTCCACCGTTGATCTCGATCCGCGAGCCATCCGCCAGGGCTACCGACCGCTGCTCTCCTGCATTCGTCTCGATGCGTGTCGAGTCGCTGCCGAACAGCGAGAAGCTGATCGCACCCACCAGCATCGCCGCCATGGCCCCGCCGATCCATGTCCTGCGGCTGGCAAGGAGTGGCGACTTTGGAACGGCAATTTCCTCTGCCGGAGCGGACAGATGCTCAAGATCGGTATCCAGACTGGCGATCCGGTCATAAACAGCGGCATGGTCGGGACTCAGGTCCAGCCATGCGGCAAAATCTTGCCACTCGTCAAACGCGGGATCGCGTTGCCGGATCATCCAGTCGATTGCCTGCTCTTCGACCTCCGAAACCATGCCCTCACTCATCGATTTGCCCTTTCAGTCTGGCGAGTGCCGCATAAACCTTGCGCAAATCGGCCTCGACGGTGCTCAGGCTGACGCCAAGCCGGGCGGCAATGTCCCGCTGGCTCATGCCTTCCAGACGGAAACAGCGGAAGGCCGCCGCCGCGCGTTCACCCAGTCTGTTGATGGTATCATCCACCCGGGCAAGCTCTTCCCTGGAAATAAGCGACTGTTCGGCGGAGGGATCTGCCCGATCGCGATCATATTCACCCCATGCCTGCTCCCGCATTCTGGCGGCCTGCGCCGACCGGTAGCGATCAAGCATCAGATTGTTCGCCGCCCGGTAAAGATAGGACAGAGGCTGCGCGATCGGACCCGTCGAGGAGCCCGCAATATTGACCCACAATTCCTGGAACACGTCTTCCGCGGCATCGCCGGCGCCGCGGACAGCGAGGAACCGAAGCAACTCGTCCCGATTTGCCAGCAGCACGGCCTCGATCCCGCGCCCGGCCCCCGATTCTCTATCCGCTCTGTTCATGAATTGATCGCTTCGGCCTCGGTGCTTCTTTTTCTGGCTGCTCCGGTTTGGGAATCGGCCATCGCGCGCACCCTCCGCCGGCGCGATATATAGCAACCGCGTCTCACCATGCAATAGCAGCATCAGCGGGTGAGAGGCGACAGAGACGGGGGTGGTAAAAATGGTTTTCTCCTGTTTGGTTCAAAATAAAAAGGCAAGGGAGAACAGGGCGCGGGGTTGGATTGCCCCCTTGCAGGATGGGAGCGGCGATTGTCCTATAGCCCTATCCGCAGGCTTACGCGGACGGCGATCGCCGCATGCCTCTGCTGTTCCTCCACCGACACTTCTCCGCCAACCTGCATTTCGGAATTGCCGGCAACAGCCCGCACGCGGCCGAGCCAACCGCTCTGGCGTTCTTCCGGAACCAGGGTGAACGGCCTTCCGCCATCGAACTGGGCCACGGTGACGCCAAGCGCTCCGCCAACCAGTTCCCGGCGACCGCCTTCCAGTTCAAAACGATACCAGCCGTCATATTGATCCTTGCCGCCGAAATCGAGACCGAGGGCCACGGTTCCCGAGACCGCAAGCTCGTCGCTGTTGCGCTCCGCCACGGTCAGGTCGAGGGCATCGCCGCCGCCCGTCTCGGTATAGCCGTCCTCCTTCAACTTGTAATAATCCACGGCGACCGTCGGGCGGATAGAGAAATTGCCCGAACGCAGGTCATGGCTGACCGCACCCGAGGCCGACCACAAGGTGCCATCCCAATCAGCCGTCATTGTCTTGACAATATCTTCGCCGTCCAGCGCACCCATGAAATAGCGGGAGCCTTCAAACTTGATCGTCGCGCCGGATACACGGGCGTGGGCCAGCCAGTTGCCCGTCTTCAGGCGCCAGTAGCCCGCCAGTTCCCACTGGTTTGACCAGACTTCATTGGCATTGTCGCCATTGCCGTCCTTGCCGTTCAGATAGGCAATCGAAGCGCCGAAATTGCCGATGCCGGTCTTGTGTTCCGCGCCAGCCGATATGCCCCAGCCGCCAACATCATAGCCGACAGTCTCACCGCGGCCCTTGGACGTGCCCCATCCGGCCTGCGCCACCCAATAGCCCCAGTTGCCTTCGTCCTTGAAGGGACCTTTGGGGTCAGCAAGGAACCGGGCAAGCGCGCGCGATCCCGACGTTACATTTTCAAACAGCCCGCCTTCATGTTCGGGCAGCATCTGCTGGAGCTGCTGGCGGAACTGCTCGCCATCGCCAATCGCCAGGAAAATATCCTCGACATCCTGATCCTTGCTCAACGCTGCATATGCCGCATCAAAGCCGCTGGCTTCCGACCGGTTCAGCTCCAGTTCGGTCGCATTCTTGCGCGCAACGCTGACGATTACCTGATTGGCGTTCGCGCTCAGCGAGCCCTTGTAGAGATACGGCAGCAGGGTAGTGGATGCCGTCAAATTGCCTGCCCCGGTCAGCGTGCCTGCCTGCACCACAACATGATCGCCCTCGGCGCTCTGGACGTCGGAGAGCTTGATCGACAACTTCGATCCGCTTGCAAAACTGGCACCCCCGGAAACTTGCAGGGCGGTATCGGTCGTGCCGCCAAGGGTCACGCCCAAGATGCCATTGTCAGTCACAGCTAGCGAGGCGATCTGGGCGGTGCCTATAAGGTCAAGCGTAGCCCCGGAGACAGTGACCGCGAGACCTTGCGAATTGGCCAGGGAGCCCGAAAAGCGCGAGGTGCCCGACAGGGTCATCATGTCCGCGCCGCCGCCAAAATCAATATTTCCGTTGAACACGGACGTGCCGGCGAGAGCCACAGAATCGGCGCCCGCGCCAAAAGCGGCCTTGCCCGTATAAGCGGCATCGCCCGACAGTTTCAGCTGGTTGTTGCCCGAACCAAAGCTGCTGTTGCCCTTCATGCTGCCGTCGGCGATGTCGAATATGTCATCGCCGCCGCCGAAGCGAACATCGCCGGTGATCGACGGGGCCTTGGCCGTCGCTGCCACTGCGGTCTGGCGGACGATAACCCCTGTATTGCTGGCCGACAGGTCGATCGCGACATTACGATCGGATGTCGCCAGCGCACCGGTAGCGGAAATGGTACCGCTATTTTCGACCAGATCAACGCCGCCCGACTTGTCGACAATGGCGATGGCCGTCGCATCATTGCCGCCCGCCTTGGCGCTGATCGTGCCACTGTTGCGGATGGTGCCGAGATTGGCACCCGCCTCGATCATCAGCGCGGTGCTGGTCGAAGCGGCGCTGCTGCCGCCGGTGGCTTCAATCGTGCCGGCGTTGCGGATTTCCGGCGTAGTCGCTCCGGAGCCGAACCGGATCGCGGTCGCCGAGGCGCCGTTGGACGCGGCCTTTACCGACCCGGTGGCGCCGATGCCAATGCCGCCGTCGATCGTGACCGCGCCGCCCAGCCCGCCGATCTGCAGGCCATTCGCATTGATACCGGCATAGACACCGCTGCCCGAAATGCCGCCATCAATGACGAGACCAAAACCCGTGCCCGTGCCGGCAACCGCACCGATGGTAATGGCATCGCTGGTGTCCCCGATGCGCATCGCCGGCGCTGCACCATAAGAGCGGACGAGAGCGGATCCTTCCTTGGCATCCTCGATGCCGTCATCATCTTCATCATTGTCGGTGCTGCTGTTATCCTTTGGCGGAACCGCCAGGATGATGCCGCCCGTGACATTGCCTTCGATCGACAATGCCGGCCCGCCCTGCAAAAGGTCATCGGCGTCCAGTTTGGACGGATCGGCAGGTGCCGTGGAATAACGATAGCCCGTCGCGCTGAGCGCACCCTGCACCACAACCGCGCCGTTGACATTGCCGTCAATCCGCGCCGCCACTGCATCCACGCCCTGAGCGGTGATCGTGCCGGCCAGCCTGACATTGCCGTCCACATCCTGCAAGCCGACGCCAAGCGCGCGGTCGCCGAGGACGGTGGTCTTGCCATCATGGACAAAATTCCCGGTCAGTTTTCCGCCGAGACGGATGCCGGCGGAATCGTTGCCCTCGATGGTGATCGAGCCGCTGTTCGTTATATTGCCCGTAAAATTGCCAGCGGTCGCAATACCGGTCCGGCCGGTCCCGGTAGCAAATGGGCCGTCGATATCGCCGTCATTGTCCGCATCGGTCGGGCTGTAGGATTCATCCAGGATGATCTTGCCGGACGCCGCATTGGTGATCGAACCGGTAACGCCCGCATTTGCCAGAATGCCGGTCGCGTTGTCGGCATTGTTGATCTCGATCGTGCCTTCGTTGGCCACCTGATTGTTGCTGTCGAGGGTGACCGCGACGCCCGATGTCGGCTTGACCGAACCCGCCGACGTGATCCTGATATCGTCAGCAGCGCCGGACTTGATCGTTGCCGTACGAACCGGGGAGGTGGTGGCTGTCTCGATCTTTGTTTCCGCTTGAGCGGGGATCGACACGACGGCAAGCAGGCAGGTGGAGCCGAGCAGATATTTGCGCATAAAAACCCTCTTGTGATTGTGGAGATTAATTCCCTGTACAAACACAAGACGGAGTCATTCGTCCGCAGCCTTGATCAGAACCGATATTTCTCTGCTTTTATGATGGCTGGCCCTGCATGGCGATGCGCAGGCTGCTCAGTTTCCGGCGCGCGCCACGGTTTCGAGCAATGTCCGAAAGCCGCGGGCCGCCGCGACGGTTGCTGGAACATGGAGACAGCGCTCGTCATCTTCCGCCGTATGATGATAGCGGTGAATACCGAAGACCCCGGCCGCCGGCGCATAGCCCGCCTTGATCACCTCATCCAGTTCGCCGGCGGAAAGCACATCGCTCGACACCGGTTCCTCGTAGCCGGTCTGGCCGGCAAAGATCGACCGGGCGAGCGGCAGCAGTCCGGGCGAGACGGACAGATATCTCTGGCTGTCGACGCTGGGCAAGGGTGCAACCCCGGCGATGCTGTGCCAGTCGCGGGCTGCGACATTGGCGCCGATATGGAGCCAGAAATCCGTCTGGTCGACCGGCGGCGCAATCTGCTTCATCGCTTCTGCCGCCCCGAGATATTGATATTCATGGCCGGTGTTGCAGAGGAAGGAGAGATTGTGATCCGGCATCGCCGTCGCCGCCCAGCGCGCCAGTTCGAGCCAGGCGGCGACGCCGGGACCGCGCTCGGCGGCGCAGCCAAACCAGCCGGAACGCGGCGTGGAAATGGCCAGCCAGCGTGCCTTGCCGCGATCCAGCCTGCCGACGAAATTGAACGCCGCACGCGTGCCACCGGTGCCGTCGATGGTCAGCCGCGCCGTGCTTCTGGTCATCGCAGCAGCCAGAAAATCCTTGGCGCGGTCGGGCGCAAGCAAGGCGACCGGACCGGCAAACATCGGCCCGCGTCCGTCGGCATTGAGCGCGATCACTTTTCCCGACGGACCATTGGTAATGACCACCGCTGCGCTCGCTCCCGCAGCAAAGGCCGCCTCAATCGGTGCGCGCGCGGCCCGTGCCAGTATCGAGGACCATCTCGCATGCGGCAGGTCGACGAGCGCAATGGCGCCTTTCATCGAGCCGGCAAACTGGCCATATCCGTCCACCCGGACAAGCGGTCCGGCCAGGCCCCCCGCGCCGGTGGGAACGACAACCGGTTGCGGATAGACCGGGACGCTCCCCCCTTCGCATTCCAGTTCCGCCGTCGATGGCTTGAAGAAGGGGACCTGATAATATTGCCGCTCGACTGCATAGCCGGCTTTCGCGAGTTCAGAGGCCAGCCAGTTGCCGCAGGCCACATCGCCATCGCCGCCTGCCTGCTTGTTGCCGAAATTCAGATAGCGGAACAGATCCTGTCTGATCGTTTCACCTTCCGGAGATTGCGCGGAGATCGGAGCGGGAGCAAGCGAGATGACCGCGCTCGCGCCAAGGAAGTTTCGCCTGCTGGTCTTGATCATTCGGACAGCTCTCCTCTGGATTTCGTGTTTTTCACTTTTTGTCCCACCGCTTCAATCGGACAGCCGCCCGCGCTCTGTCAATATATTGTACGACAATATGATCCTTATTGTTGAGTATTTTCTTGAGCGAGCGGACAGGCGTCCTTAGGGATGGCGGGATGGACAAGACGAAAAATCACGGAGCGGGCCGGCTCGGCACTTCGGAGGTCGCCGAGCCTGTGTCCTTGGGCAGCGTTCCTGTCGCAAATGCGGTCGCCCGTTCGCTGCGTGAACGGATACAGAACAATGATCTGCAACCGGGCGAATGGTTGCGGGAAGCGCGTCTGTGCCGCGAATTTGGTGTGGGACGTTCGGTCGCGAGGCGGGCGCTGCGCATTCTGGGTGAAGATGGTCTGGTCGATATCGAGGAAAACCGGGGCGCGAGAGTGTCCGCGACCACGGTCGAGGAGGTGTTTGATCTCTATGAAATAAGGGCGGCGCTCTATGGACTGGCCGTCAGGGTCGCCTGCATGCGCGCGTCCGATGCGGAAATAGCAAATTATCTTGCCGATATCGACCAGCTGCTGGAAGCCGCCGGCGAGGAGCAGCCGGCCGAGCGGATCATCGCCCTGAGCGAGAAAATCTTCAGCGCGATGGCCGGCCATGCCAGCGCCGATGCGCAGAAAATGATTGCCTCGGTTCGGCGCAAGACCCGGTTTCATTATTCCTACGTGGCGCTCGCGATCAATGCGCAAGATGGGGGTCCCTATGAGCACTGGCGGAAGGTCAGGGCTGCGCTGGTCGCCCGTGACGCCGAACAGGCGAGCCAGAGCGCGCGGAATATATTATATTTCATGCAGGGTGAGGTGGCGCGAATCATGCTTTCAAGAGGCTCGCGCCCGCTTGCGGCAAGCGTGGCTGCCAGGCCATGAGACGGCGATGAAGCACAGTGGGGGGAGCAGAATGCGAAATATCGGTGGAGCTTTGTCCCTGTTGATCGCCTGTGTCGCGACGGGATGCCAGCCGGTCGGAATCGACCGACCGATTACGACAGCAGGCGGCCAGCCAGCCAACGAGGCTGCGGCAAGAAAATCCCTGCTCGCCTATCTCCAAAGCCAGAACACGACCGGCTTTCTGGTCATCAAGAACAATGTCACGCTTGTGGCAGAGAATTGGCCGCCGCCGGCTGACCCGCTGTTCGATCTGTTCCGCTATGAAATGACCGATCAGGGTGAATTGCTGGAGGACGTGGCGTCCCAGCAGAAGAGCTTTGTCGCCATTCTCGTCGGGATTGCCGTCGACAAGGGGCTGGTCAATGTCGCTGCGCCGGTGAGCCAATATATCGGCGCCGGCTGGTCGAAGGCGAGCCCGGAACAGGAATCACGTATCCAGGTCGAACATTTGCTAGCAATGAATTCTGGCCTGAACGAAAAGCTGGAATATGTCGCCCCGCCCGGCACGGATTTTTTCTACAACACCCCTGCCTATGCGGTTTCGAAGCGGGTCCTGGCCGCCGCGTCCGGCCTGTCGCTGGAAGCAATGACCACCGACTGGCTGACCAAACCACTGGCAATGCCGCACACGCAATGGCGCGAGCGCCCCGCCGCATTTGGCGATGTCGGCAACAGCAGCGGCCTTGTCACGACACCAGGCGATTCCGCTCGCTTTGGCGCGATGGTTCTCCATGGCGGTGTCGATCCGGATGGCCATCGCATCATTTCGGAAGACGAGCTCAGCAAGATATTCCGGCCATCGGCCACCAACCCGGCCTATGGTCGCTTATGGTGGCTCAACGGCAGCGATCATGTCGTCCGGGCCGGTGACGAGAAACGGGACGGTCCGCTGATCGCAACGGCACCCGCCGATCTGGTCGCGGCCCTCGGTTTTCTGGATCGGCGAGTCTATGTGGTCCCCAGCCTGGATCTGGTCGTCGTCAGAACCGGCGCCAAGGCGCCCGACGAGCATTTCGATGAACAACTGTGGCAGCGACTGCTTCCGCTCGTGCGCTGAGCGCCCGACAGCGCAGCGACGCTTTTGCGCTCGGATTCCTTCCGTTCGGCAGAAGCGTCAGCCGCTCTGGCTCGCTGCAAAATCCTCCGCGATCCTGTCGCGCCAGATACCATAAGCGGGCGTGTCGGCTGCGATCGAGGCGACGGCTGACTGCCGCATCGCCTCTACCTTTTCCGCCAGCGCCTCCGGCGTCGTCGACCACAAGGCGGTGACCGCCTCGCGCGTTTCGGGGAGCAGCGACTGATCCTTGACCCGGGCGGTACAGGCTATCGCCACACCCGTAGCCATATCGGCAGCATGGGGTCCGGTGAGACGTCTGGCGTCCAGAAATGCCGCGGCATCGGACGGACCCGCATAGCACAGGGCGAGACCGACGCCGGCCCACAGATCGGCGCGGCGGTCTTCGGCCATTGCCGCGATGGTGGCCGCGGCCTTGCCGACATCCGCGCCGCTGACGAACCAGATGCCGCGCCCTGCCCCCTGATCATAGGCCCGGGATGCATAGCCTTCGAGCACGCGCTTTGGGCCGGTCAGGGTCCGGTCCGGTTCGAAATACATATTGTGATAGCCGAGGCCATCATAGGCCAGCCAGCGGTAGAAGGAATCGAGTTCGGCCATGATGCCCAGTTCGCGCCAGCGCAGTTTCGAAATCGTCAGCCCGACACCGGCGTGCACGAGAATCGGATATTGGTCGGCAAAGCGGGCAATATAGCGTGGTAGCATCGCCTTCCGGAACGGCAGGCTGTCGACCAGAGCGCTGCCCATCGCGCCGCCCTCGATAAAAAAGCCGCGCAGCAGGTCGGTTTCCTGATCGATGGCCTGTTCAAACTCACTGAAGGAGCGCGCGACCAGCGTCAGATTATAACCCCGCAGAAACGCCTTGCCGATCGATTCCAGTCTTTGCTCATGACTCTTGTCCGCGAGATCAAAGCCGCGGACGCGAAATTCGACTCGCCGTGGGTCCAGAGCCAGAAATTTCCGGATCAGGGCGGGTGGCGGTGTGAGCCGGTCTTGCTGATCGCCCGACGGATGGATTCGGCTATTCCCGGTCATCGCTTTCTGCTCCCAACATGTCCGGCTTTTCGCATAACCCAATCCTGGGTCAACGGCAAAGCATCTTGGTCGAGCAAAACCGCCCACAGCTATGCTGGCAGTCTATATTTGTCTAAAGCGGCCACTTGCCAGAATGACATTTGAATTTCTTAACCAACTTCGCCTGATACGCCCGCCATGAGCACGAGCGAAAAGGAAGGGGCGATGAAAAGCATATTGGTCGTCGGCGTCCGCGGCCTTCCGGAGGTTAAGGGCGGCGTTGAAAAACATGCCGAGCGCCTGTTTCCCTTGGTCGCCCAACGGGGCTGGGCCATATCGGTGGCCGGGATGAAGCCCTTTCTGCAACCGGGCCAATATAACGGCGTGCAGCTGTGGCGCGCGCCGTCTCTCGGGATCCGGAAAGCCGATCGCTGGCTATATGCTGCGGCCACGCTGATCAGGGCCATCAGGGTCCGTCCCGATATTGTCCATTTCGCGCGACTGGAATCCGCAGCGCTGCTGCTGGCCTACAAGCTGATCGGCTGCAAGACCGTGGTGCGCTACGGTGCCGACTGCGATGCCCATCCGTGGAGCGGACCCCGCAAATGGACGATGCGCTGCGCCCAATATCAGTTGCGCTGGGCAGACAGTATTATCGCGCTGACGCCGGCGCTGGCAAAAAAGCTGCGCGCGTCGGGCAAAAGAAGGAAAATCCATGTCATCGGCAATGCCGTCGACCAGCCGGAACATTTTCCGCAAGATGCCAGGCCGCGGGTGAGTGGCGACTATATCCTGTTTGTCGGCCAGATATCGCAGAAGAAGAATATCCACCGTCTGATCTCGGCTTTCCGCGTCTTTTCAAAACGCCATCCGCAGGTGAAGCTGGTGATCGTCGGCGATTGGGGAAAAAGGACGGAGCGCAAACGGGTCGAGGCGCTGAACGACGACCGGATCGTGATGCTGGGCGCCCTGCCCCGGTCGGAGCTTGGTCCGCTCTATCGCGGAGCCCGCTTTTTCGTGAACCCCTCGGTCCGCGAGGGCCATTCCAACACGCTACTGGAAGCGATCAGCACCGGCTGCCCGGTGCTGCTGAGCGATCTGCCGGAGAACCGGGATTTGCGGCTGGATGCGAAACATTATTTCAATCCTGCCGACGTTCGCTCCATGGTCAGCGCGCTGGGCCGTGCCCACGCCAATCCTCGCGCCTATCGGGTCTCGCCTGACCGGTTTCCGCAGTGGGACAACATAGCCGAGCAGACCGTTGCGGTTTACTACAAGCTGTTTGCCGGTGATGGCACCCCTCGCGGCGCGCAACAGGCCGCCCCTCGAAGCTAGACCAGCGGTCCGGAAACGGAACCTTCAGGGCTGCCCGCTACCCTACGCCGCTACTGCCGTCAGAACTTGTAGCCCACCTCGACCCCGAGACGGCGGCGACCACCGGGAGAGATGAACGACCCGCCGAATTCGACCGCAGTGATCACTTCGTTGAGATATTTCTTGTCGAGCATATTGTCGGCAAAGGCGGTGATGTTCCAGTTTTCGCCCTCCAGCCCGAAGCGCAGGTCGAGCACACCATAGGCATCGCGCTGGGTGATTGCCATGTCCGAATCCCCGACAAAGGCGGGAAGCGCCAGCGCCGAACCCGGCAACAGACCGCTGAACAGCGTCGGGCCGGTGTCTTCCTGGACCGTGTGGAACCAGGTCGGGCCGGTGATGCGATAGTCGGCGCGCATCACCAGATCGAAACTGCTGGCAATCGGGGCCACCATCTGGGTGCCCAGGTTGATTGTATAGTCCGCCGTATGCGGCGACTTGTTGCCGACGGTATAGGGCCGCGAGGCGTTGGCCTTTATCTCGCTTTCGGTAAGGTTGACCGACCCGAAAATGTCCCAGCCCTCGACGATTTTGGCACTGGCATTCAGTTCCACGCCATAGATATCCACCTTGTCGATATTCGAGACCACCCGCAGCAGGCCAAAGGAGCCGACGAAAAATTCGAAGAACTGCATGTCGTCGACTTTGGTATAATAGCCGGCGAGATCGAAGGTGATCGCACCGTCGGCAGCGGATCCCTTGAAACCGGCCTCAAACGCGCTTGAGGTTTCCTTGCGGAAAACATCGTTGATCAGGATATTCGTTCCGATGAACTGGTTGAAATTCTGGTCGACGATCGCCGCAGACCCCTGGTTGTTGAAACCGCCCGATTTGAAACCGATCCCCCAGTTGGCGTAGAAGTTCAGAGTGTCGGTCAGACCATAGCGCAGCGACAATTTCGGCTGCAGTTCCTTGAACGTTTCCTTCTTGTCCGGAATCGCACCGCCGGTCTGGCCCGGATTGATCGGCGCACCGGTGATCGGATCGGTCACCAGCGGCACCCGGTTGGACACTTTCCGTTGCTCGATATCATAGCGCAGGGCGAGGCTGACGTCGAAATTGTCGGCGACCTCATAATCGACCGAACCGAAGGCAGCATAGACATTAGTGCTGAAATTGTCCGAGAACAGTTGCGATGTCGGATTGCTGCTGTCGGGACCATTGTACAATTCGCGGATCACGCCCTGCCCCAGATCGGCGCCAAGGCTGACGCCGACATCGCGGTCGATATTGAGATAATAGGCGCCGACCTGCCAGTTGAATGGCCCGTCGCCGCTGGAGGCCAGGCGGACTTCGCCGCTGATATCGGTCTGGTTGCGGATCTGATACTGGGTGCCGTCGCAGGTGGCCGGGCTATAGGGACCGAAGGTCGAGCCATTGACCGGATCGAAAATGAACGGAACCGGATTGTTGCCGATAAAGGTCGGCGGGTTGAGCGGGAAGCCGGTCAGCGCCGCGGTCGAGGCGAAGCAGCTGTTCGACGCCGCCACCGATGCCGGGGTCGCGCCGGGGAAAGTGTAGCGGGCAAAATCGGCGGAGGTGCCATCCGCGGTCAGCGACTGGTCGACGTCGCTGTACAGCGCCCAGGCGGTCAGCGTCACCGCGTCAAATTCGTGGGTCAGCTTGACCGATGTTTCGAAGGTGGTCTGGTCATTGGTCGGACGGATGTTCGAATAATAGCTGAACGGATGATCGTTCACATCCTCGAAAAAGGCGGGATTCACGGCAGCAAAATTGGGCAAGTGAAAAGCCGCGTTGAAGTTGATCGAGGCACCGGTCAGATCGGCATAGCGCGCCTTGACGTCGATTTCGGTCGCGTCACCCAGCTCGGCGACAAACCGCCCGTCCACCGACCATGTTTCCTGGTCATCCACAATCTTGCGGTTGCCGAGGAAGCTGTTGCGGTAGAAGCCGTCGGTGGTGCTGTAGGAACCGGACAGCACCAGGCCGGCGCTCTCGCCGACCGGCACCGAAATATAGCCCGACGCCTTGTAAGTATTGTCTTCGGCCGCGCTGGCCTTGACGCCACCTTCCAGAGTGTCACCCGGTTTCAGCGTCTGGATGACGATCGCCCCTGCTGCGGCGTTGCGCCCATAGAGCGCGCCCTGCGGCCCTTTCAATATTTCGATCTGGCGCAAGGTGCCCTGATCCTGGTTGAGCTGGGCGGTGTTGGTCTTGAGAATGCCGTCGACCACCAGCGCCACCGAGCTTTCGGCATCGCGCGCGCCGTTGATGCCGCGGATATTGATCTGGGTATCGCCCGCTTCCGTGGTGCCGCTGACGATGGTCACGCCGGCGGTCAGCTGGACAAACTCGTCGGCCTGCTGGACGCCGGTGCGGTTCAGCATGTCTTCGGTGAACACGGTGACCGATGCCGGCACGTCGGCGAGCAATTCGTTCTGCCGCCGGGCGGTGACGATGATGACGCTGGAATCCGTGCTGTCGCCGGCTTCCTGTTCGCCGCCGGCCTGGGCCTGTGCGGGGTTGAAGCCGACCAGCGCGGCAAGGCCGGCCGAAAGTGAAAGAGCTGTTTTGATGCGACGCATTTTTCTTCCTTCCCTGATGGAATATTTGCGGGCCTTTTGACCCGTCAAACAGGTTTAAACGAGCACATTGGTCCCGCTCATATAGACATAGACCTCCTGGAATTTTCCGTCCCGCACGCGCCAGAAATTGGTGTTATTGAGCAAGGTGACCCCGCCGTCGGCGTCGGTCAGCTCGGCGACAAAGCTGGCGGCGATCCGGCCGTGGGCCTCGTCGACGGTGCAGGTGAAGTCCCGATGGATGATGGTCTCGTAGGCGCCGAAGAAATCCTCGAACATGCGCCGGATTTCGTCCTTGCCGCTGTGCCGCGTAAAGGCGGTCTGGACGCAGAACAGCGCGCCGTCGTGGAAACATTCGAGCGCCGCGTCCATATTCTTGGCATCGACATTGCCAAAATAGGTTTTCGTCGTCAGCTCGATCAGTTCGTCGCGGGAGAGTTCGGGTTCATATTGCATCAGGCGTCTCCCTCTTTCAGCAGATTATCGCCGCTCATGTAGACGAAGACATGCTGGAACAGCCGATCCCGGCAATAGAAGCGGTTGCAATTTTCGTAGCGCAGCTGCTCGCCACCATTGGGCGTGATCAGCACGGTGAACTGGGAGCAGATGGCGTTGCTGCCCGGATCGGCGGTGTGAACGAAATTGCCGTGCCAGATCTGCTCGAAGTCGGCGAACAATTTGGTGAACATCGCCTCGATCGCATCGCGGCCCTGGTGGACGGTGTCGGATGTCGCTTCGTGCAGGATCGCGTCGGGCGCGAAACAGTTGAGCACCTGTGTCATATTCTTGTTGTCGACACCGTCGAAATAGCGCTTGGTGACGATGTCGATATAGAAGGGATAGGGCAGCGGTACCTGTCCTGCCATGCCGGGGGTCCAGTCAGCCATCAATACCATCCTTTTCTAATATCCGCGTCTTTCGGCACTTCTGGAGCCGGGAACGCTTTCTTGCTGTGGGTCAGCCCCAGGTCGACCAGCGTTTCGAGAAATTTATAGGCAACCTGACCGGGGTTGATCACCGGGATCGGCAGGGTGTCGGCAAGATATGCCGCTGACTGGTGCATGGTGGTCGACCCGAGCACGATCACGTCGGCGCCGTCCTCTTCCATCGCCAGCACCGCTTCCTTGCGGAGCTTGTCGAAAATCACCTCTTCCTTGCCGGCGAGCAGTTCGGTGACATCGGGCCGGGTCTTGATCGAGCGCAACGAGGCGACCCGGTCCCACCAGCCATATTCGCTCAGTGTTTTTTCGTAGAGCGGAAACCATTCGGGCCACATGGTGAGCACGGTGAATTTCTTGCCGAGCATCATCGCGGCGGCAAAGGCCGCTTCTCCTGGGCCAACCACCGGAATGGAGAGCCGGGAGCGCAGCGCACGCAGTCCGCTGTCACTGACCGTGTCGATCGGGACGCCGGCATAGCCTTCTTCTTCGGCCGAGATACCGGCCTGGAATACGGTCCAGTCCATCAGCAGCGTGTCATGATAGCTGTCGCCCAGAGCCGCGCCCCAGGGGACCGCGACAAATTCGGGCTGGAAACCGGGACGGACAAAATCTTCTGGCAATTGCTGTGCACGGGCGGCCACGCCGGCCTCATCCATCGGGATGGGGACAATGACCTTTATCCGCTTCATTGCAATTCCGGTTCAGCCATAGTGATGCAGAAACTCCCTGACCTTCGTATATTGTATACAATTATCGTCCGTCAAGCGGAAACTGTCCTTTGGCTGAAGACTTGCCCATCGCGATTTATTCGGCCAATAGCCGGTTCATGAGCCGCGCTTCCGATACCGCCTATGAAAAAATCCGCAGCTTCATCCTGTACGGCGAGGCCCGGCCGGGTATGCAATTGACCGAGGAGCGGCTGTGCGAGATCGCCGGCGTGTCGCGCACCCCGGTGCGCGATGCGGTGCAGCGGCTGGAAAACGAGATGCTGGTGGTGCGCAGCGCGTCGAAGCGCCTGTCGGTGGCAGACTGGTCGGACGACGAGATTGACGAAATGTTCGCCCTGCGGGCGATGCTCGAATGCCACGCCGCCGAGCGGGCGGCACGGCGCATGGATGCCAGCGGCCTCGACCGGCTGCGCCAAGTGAACGGAGAACTGACCCGTGCGGTCCAGCTTCCCGCGCCCGATATCACCGGCTTTCTGGAGGCCAACCGGCAATTCCACGATCTGATTCTGGAATATGCCCAGTCGCCCCGGCTGAGCAAGTTGCTGCCGGCGCTGGTCGAGCAGCCCGTGGTCCGGCGCACCGCCAATCAATATTCCGGCGAGGACCTGATCCAGTCGGCCAAGGATCATGACGAGCTGATCGCGGCCTTTGCCGCCGGGGACAAGGACTGGGCGGGAGCCGTGATGACCAGCCATATAAGGCGCGCCTTCCACAGCTTTCATCTCGCCACACGGGGCAGCGAAACGCCCTGACTGTCAGATGATTCCGCGTTCCGTGAGGTCTGCCATGGTCGCGCTGTCCATGCCCAGCAACTCGCCGTAAATCGCTTCATTATGCGCGCCAAGCTCGGGCCCGACACTGTCGATATGGCCCGGCGTCTTGGAAAGCTTCGGCGTGACATTCTGCATCACGAAATTTTCATGCTGCGGGTGATCCACCTTGACCAGCGCTTCCCTCGCCTGGAAATGCGGATCGGCCAGCATTTCCGGAGCGCGATAGACATTGCCGGCGGGCACGCCATGTTTCTCGCACAGATCTAGCAGGTCCTGGCTGGTAAAGCCGCGCGTCCATTCCATGATCAGCTCGTCCAGCTCGAGCTGATGTTCGCCGCGGGCGATATGGGTGGCATAGCGGGGATCTTCGCCGAGTTCCGGCCGACCCATCATCGCCGCCATCCGTTTCCACACGCTGTCCTGATTGCCGCCGATCAGGACGCTGCCGTCGCTGGTCGGATAGACGTTCGACGGGGCAATTTTCGGCAAGATCGAGCCGGTGCGCTCGCGGATATGGCCAGCGACCGTATATTCCGCCACCGTCGATTCCATATTGGCGAGCACGGCTTCATAAATGGCCGAATCGACCACCTGCCCCTCGCCGGTCTTGTGCCGGTGCTGCAGCGCCATCAACGCACCGAGACAGGCGTAGGTCGCCGCCAGCGAGTCACCAATCGACAATCCGGCCCGGCTCGGCGGACGGTCGGGTTCACCCATGATATAGCGCATGCCGCCCATCGCCTCGCCAATGCCGCCATAGCCGGCACGGTGCGAATAGGGCCCGGTCTGGCCATAGCCCGACACGCGAATCATGATCAGCCCCTTGTTGATCGCGCTCAGCGTCTCGTAGTCGAGGCCCCATTTTTCCATTGTGCCGGCGCGAAAATTCTCCAGCAGAAAGTCGGATTTCCCGACCAGCTTCCTGACGATCGCCTGGCCTTCCTTTTCCCGCAAATTCAGCGTGATCGACTTTTTGTTGCGGCCGACCACGGAAAACCAGAGCGGGATTCCCTGCCCCCAGCTGCGCATCGCGTCGCCGACTTTCGGCGGCTCGATCTTGATCACCTCGGCGCCATGGTCACCCATCAGCTGGCCGCAGAACGGCCCCGCTATCAGCTGACCCATTTCGATCAGCCGCAATCCTTTTAACGCCCCTTGCGTCATGAAAAATACTCCCGCATCATGCTTTCTCCTATACAAAGCACAAACAGGATTGTATACAATTTATATGAGCACGAACAGTCGCACAGAGGTCACAATTTTGGAGGTCGGTCCGCGGGACGGGCTTCAGAATGAATCCGAAATCATTTCCACTGCCGACAAGCTCGGTCTGATCACTCGCATGCTGGATGCCGGCGTGAAGCGGATCGAGGTCGCCAGCTTTGTCCATCCCGGACGCGTGCCGCAGATGGCCGATGCCGAAGCGGTGATCGCCGGACTGCCCGACCGCGACGATATATCCTATATCGGCCTGTGTCTGAACAAGCGCGGCGTGCTGCGCGGCCTGGCAACCCGCGAAGGCAACAAGCGCGGTATCGACGAAGCCGGTTGCGTGGTCGTCGCCAGCGATACGTTCGGCCAGAAGAACCAGGGCCAGACGATAAAGGAAGGCATAAGGGAAAATCGCGAGATGATCCGCTTTGCCAAGGCCGAGGGGCTGAAGGCACAGGTCACGATCTCCGCCGCCTTCGGCTGCCCGTTCGAGGGTGCGGTCGATCCGGATGTGGTCATCCATATCGCAGAGGAAATGGCCGCAGAAGGCCCGATGGAAATCGCGCTTGCCGACACCATCGGTGTTGGCGTGCCGGCCCAGGTCACCGACCTCTTCGGTCGGCTGCGCGAAATACTGCCCGACGATATCGGCATGCGCGCGCATTTTCATGACACCCGCAACACCGGCATCGCCAACGCCTGGGCAGCCGTTCAGGCGGGCGTGCAGACGCTAGATTCCAGCCTCGGCGGCCTTGGTGGCTGTCCCTTTGCGCCCAATGCCACCGGCAATATCGCGACCGAGGACCTGATCAACCTGCTCAATCGGTCCGGCGTCGAACATGATCTCGATCTGCGCAAGGCGATCGCCACCAACCAGTGGTTCGAAACCATCATGGGCCGTCCGCTGCCATCACTGGTCGCGAGGGCCGAGGCATGAATGACCGTTAGACAAGAGAAAGAGTGAAATATGGGGTATCGATTGGGTGTCGACGTCGGCGGAACTTTTACCGATCTGCTGCTGATTGACGAAGGCAGCGGCCGGACCTTCCGCGACAAGGTGCCGTCGACCCCGAGCGATCCCTCCCAGGCCGTCATCAATGGTGCCAGAGGCCTCTGCGAGCGCCAGAATATTGCCCCGCAGGATATCGAGCTCTTCCTGCACGGCACGACCGTCGCCACCAATGCCGTGCTGGAAAAGAAGATAGCCAAGGTCGGCCTGATCGTGACCGAAGGCCATCGCCACCTGATGCAGATCGCGCGCAGCCTGGTGCCCGGCGGTCTCGCTGCCTGGATCATCTGGCCCAAGCCCGAACCGATGGCCGCCCTGCAGCGCACGATCGAGGCCCCGGAACGGATGGATGCCAAAGGCAAAACCGTTCGCAAGCTGGACGAGACCGAGATGCGCAAGCGGCTGGAGACATTGAAAGCCAGCGAAGAGATCGAGGCGCTGACCATCTGCCTGATGAACAGCTATGTCGACGGCAGTCATGAAAAGGCCGTTGCCGCGATCTGCGCCGAGGTCTTTCCCGATATCCCCATCTCCATTTCCTCCGATATCCTGCCCGAGATGCAGGAATATGAGCGAGCGCTGACCACGGTCGCCAACAGCGCCGTGCGCCCGGCGGTGGCGCGCTATGTCGGCAATCTGAAATCGGAACTGGAGGCCTGGGGGACCAGGGCGAAGCTCAACCTGCTGCGTTCCGATGGCGGCCTGATGTCCGCCGACAAAAGCGCCGAGGCACCGGTCAACCTGCTGATGTCCGGACCGGCCGGCGGGGTCGCCGGGGCGGTCTGGGTGGCGAAAAGTGCGAATGTGAAAAATGTCCTGACCCTCGACATGGGCGGCACCTCGACCGACGTGGCGCTGATCGAAAATGGTTCGGCGCGGCTGCAGCGGGAAACTTCGGTCGGCGACCTCAATGTCCGCGCCTCGTCGATCGACGTCAAGACGGTCGGCGCCGGCGGCGGTTCGATCGCCTTTGTGCCCGAGCTGACCAAGGCGCTGCGGGTCGGCCCGGAAAGCGCCGGCGCCGTGCCGGGACCAGTCGCCTATGGCAAGGGCGGCGAACTGCCGACCGTAACCGACGCCAATGTCGTACTAGGCTATCTGCCCGAATCCCTGCTCGGCGGCAGCTTCAAGCTCGACCGCGAGGGCGCGCAGAAAGCGGTGCAGACGATCGCCGATGCGCTTGGCATCGAGCTGATGGACGCGGCCGCCGGGATCATCGATATTGTCAACGAGAATATGTTCGGCGCGCTGCGGCTGGTCTCGGTCCAGCAGGGCTATGACCCGCGCGAATTCGCGCTGATGGGCTTTGGCGGCGCCGGGCCGCTGCACGCCAATGCGATGGGCAAGCTGATGAACAGCTGGCCAGTGATCATCCCGCCCTCGCCCGGCGTGCTCTGCGCCTATGGCGATGCGACCACGCGGCAGCGAGTCGAGACCCAGCGCAGCTTCAACGAGATGGTCCAGAACACCAGCGACGAGGAGCTGACCGTCTATCTCGACAGCCTCGGCGCGCAGGTGAAGCGGGAACTGGAAGCGGAAAATGTCGCTCCCGATGATATCGAGCTGCTCTACGAGATCGATATCCGCTATGCCGGCCAGGCTTTCGAAATCCCGCTGTCGGTAGAACCGGAAGGCCTGTCGATCCAGAGTCTGATCACCCGCTTCGATACCGAGCACGAGCGGCTGTTCACCTTCAATCTCGACGAGACCCCGCACGAGATTGTCAATGTCCGCGCGGTGGCGCTGGGCAAGTCCGCCGATGTTGCGCCGCCCACAATCGAAAAGGGTGAGGCGGATCCATCGGCTGCCAGGACCCGCGATCACCAGCTCTACATGGACGGAAGGATGCAGGACGCGGTGATCTATGACCGGGCGCTGCTCAAGGCCGGCAACCGCATCAAGGGGCCGGCCATCGTCACCGAAATGGACAGCACGACGCTGGTCCACAGCGGCTGCCAGGCGCTGGTCGACGCGCATGGCAATCTGATCATCAACCTGTTGGAAGGAGCGTAACATGCCCGCACGGATCATCGAAACCAACAGCGCCCCGTTTAACAAGGTCGAGGTCGACCCGGTTACGCTCGACATCATGGAAAATGCCTTGCGCAACGCCCGGATCGAAATGGATGCGACGCTGGTGCGCACCGCCATGTCACCCGGCATCCGCGAACAGGGCGACGCCTTTCCGCTGATCGCCGACCGCCAGGGCAAGATGGTGGTGGGGCAGTTCGGCAGCTTTATCGACGGCTTCCTGCGCGCCTATCCCGGCACGATCGAGGAAGGCGACATGATCTTCCTCAGCGACCCCTACAGCTGCGAGGGCGCGGTCAGCCACAATAACGACTGGCTGGTGCTGCTGCCGGTCTATCGCGGCGGCCGGCTGGTCGCCTGGACCGCAATGTTCGGCCACCAGTCCGACATCGGCGGCAAGGTCGCCGGCTCGATCCCGATCGACAGCCGCAGCGTCTTCGAGGAAGGCGTACGGATCCCGCCGGTCAAGATCTACCAGAAGGGCGTCTATAACGAGGAAATGGTAAAGGTCGTGCTGCACCAGAGCCGCAAGCCGGACTGGTGCGCAGCCGATCTCAACGCGCTGATCGCCTCCTGCCGCGTCGCCGCCCGCCGGGTCGACGAAATGTGCGCGCGCTTTGGCGAGGACGAATTTGCCAGCGCCACCGACCGGCTGCTGGCGCGCAACCACCGGGCGATGAAACATCTGATCGAGACCAGCATCGGCGAGGAGCCGGTCAGCTTCTCCGACTATATCTGCGATGACGGTGTCGGCTTTGGTCCGTACAAGATCAGCTGCAAGATGTGGCGCGAGGGCGGCAAGGTCATTCTCGATTTCGACGGCACCGATCCGCAGGCGCCGAGTTCGATCAACTTCTATCTCAACGAGAATATGTTCAAGATGTTCTTCGGCATCTACATGATCATGGTGTTCGATCCGCAAATCCTGTTTAACGACGGCTTCTACGATCTGGTCGATGTGCGGATTCCGGAGGGCTCGCTGCTCAAGCCGAAATATCCCGCCGCGCTCGCCGGACGAACCCATGCGCTAGGGCGGATTTTCGACATATTGGGCGGCCTGCTCGGCCAGCGCCAGCCTGAATTCCTCAACGGTGCCGGCTTCTCGTCGAGCCCGCACCTGATGTACTCCGGCTTCGACAAAAGCGGCGAATGGTTCCAGCTGTTCCAGATCGGCTTTGGCGGCATTCCCGGCCGGCCGTTCGGCGACGGCCCCGATGGCCATTCCCTGTGGCCCGGATTCACCAATGTGCCCAACGAGTTTCTCGAGAAATATTTCCCGCTGCGGATCGAGCGCTACGAGGCGAAGCCGGACAGCGGCGGTGCCGGCCTGTTCCGCGGCGGCAACGGCATCCACATGACCTATTGCTTCCTCGAGCCGGGCACGGTGGCGATCCACGATGACCGCTGGTTCACCTATCCCTGGGGCGTCAACGGCGGCCAGCCGGGCGAGCGGGCGACCAAGATCCTCGAGCGCGCCGACGGCTCGAAGGAAGTGGTCGGCAACAAGCAGGACGGCATCGAGGTGCGGGAGGGCGACCTGCTGCACTTCATCACCTGGGGCGGCGGCGGCTGGGGCAACCCTCTTGAGCGCGATCCGGAACTGGTTGCGCTGGAAATCCGCCAGGGGCTGGTGACCGTGGACGGCGCGCGCGACTATGGCGTGGTGATTGCCGCCGATGGCAGCGTCGATGGAGCGGCGACGGAAAAGCTCCGCACGGAAATGGCGGATACAGTCATCGAGACCGACGGCCCGTTCAATTTCGGACCCGATATCGAGACGCTGCGCGCCAATTGCCTGGAAGAGACCGGACTGCCCGCGCCGGTCCAGCCCGGGAGCATCGCCGCATAAGCATGGCTGCGCTATTCAAAGTGCGGTTTGTGACGGCTTCCGCAAAGCCCTAGACTATTGCCCAATCCGACAAGGGGAGAGGTGCCATAGTCGACAGCGAAACGGATGTTCTGATTATCGGAGCCGGGGCCGCAGGCCTTGCCGCAGCGCTGGCAGCGCACGAATCCGGTGCCTCGGTGCGGCTGATCGAGAAACAGGACCGGCTGGGCGGCACCGCGGCGATTTCCGGCGGCGTGGTCTGGCTGCCCGATCACGAGCAGATGGCCGCGCAGGGCAAGACGGACAGCGCCGCCGAGGCGCTCGCTTATTTTCAGTCGCTCGACCATGGCGAAATGGACGAAGCGGTGCTCGCTGCCTTTGTCACCGAAGCCCGCCAGATGCACAATTTCCTGACCGGGATCGCCGCGCTCCAGCTGACGATGATGCCCGACTATCCGGATTATTATGGCGAGCGACCGGGTGCGAAGGCGGACGGTGGTCGGTCTCTCGACAATGAACTGTTCGATTTCAACATGCTCGGAGCGTGGAAGGACCGGGTCTTCGTCAACGGCGCCGCTCCGCGGATGATGCTGCGCGAGACGCCGCTCGGCGGCAGCAATGGCATGGTCGATCCGGCGGAGCTGCAACGGCGCGCCGACCGCGATCTGCGCGGCTGGGGACAGGCGCTGGTCGGGCGGCTGCTCAGGGCCTGTCTGGACCGGGGCATCGAGCCTTTGCTCGGTTGTGGCGGCTACCGGCTCGATGTTGAAAACGGCCGGGTTACGGGAGCGACGGTCGAACGGGACGGGCAGAAGGAAATCATGACCGCGCGGCAGGGCGTGATCCTGGCCACCGGTGGCTTCGAGTGGAACGAGGCGCTGAAACATGCCTTTCTGCGCGGCCCGCTCGACGCGCCCGCCTCGCCGCCGACCAATCGCGGCGATGGCCTGAAAATGGCGATGGCAGCTGGGGCGAGCCTGGGCAATATGACCAGCGCCTGGTGGGTGCCGACCCTCGCCGTCCCGGAAGCGGAATGGGAAAGCGGCGAGACCCGCAATATGCCGGTACTGATCGAGCGGACGCTGCCGCACGGCATCATGGTCAACCGCGCGGGCAGGAGATTCTGCAACGAGGCGGCCAATTATTCGGCGCTGGCCGGGGCCTTCCATGCCTTCGATCCGGCGACCTATGGCTATCCCAACCTGCCAGCCTATCTGGTCTTCGATTCGCAATATCGCGAACGCTATCCGCTCGCCTCGTTCATGCCCGGTACCCCGTTGCCGTCGTGGGTGGCGCAGGCGGAGAACCTTGAGGAACTGGCAGCGAAGATCGGGATCGATCCAGCCCATCTGCCGGCAACGGTCGAGCGGTTCAACAGTCTCGCCGAGCAATGCGAAGACACCGACTTTGCCCGCGGCAAGGCTGGCTATGACCGCTTCTACGGCGACCGTTCGCGGGACGGAGCGGCAGCGACTTTGGGAACAGTGAGCAAGCCTCCCTTCTATGCCGTTGAAATCCGGATGGGCGCCCTCGGAACCAATGGCGGGCCGAAGACCAATGCGCAGGCGCAGATACTCGATGTCGATGGCGAACCGATCGCAGGCCTGTTCGGCGCCGGCAATGTGATCAGCGCGCCAACCGGCAGCGTCTATGCCGGGGCCGGCGGGACGCTGGGACCGGCACTGACCTTCGGCTATATGGCGGGCCGTGCAGCGGCCAGGCGGGCCAATCAATGAGCGGATCAAGCAGGGGGACGGAATAATGAACATTCTCGATCAATTCAGACTGGACGGCAAGGTCGCGGTGGTGACCGGCGCTGGCAAGGGCATCGGCCGGGCGATTGCGATCGGGCTGGCGGAAGCGGGCGCGGATGTCGCGGTCGCCGCGCGCTCGGCCGGCGATCTCGAAACTGTCGCCGACGAGATTCGCGCGCTTGGCCGCCGCGCGATCGCGGTGCCGACCGATGTGACCAGCCGCGCCGCGCTGGAGAATCTCGCCAACCGGGCGGTCGAGGAACTGGGCCGGCTGGGCATCTGGGTCAGCAATGCTGGCGGCCTGCCCGACGGCACGCCCCGCTATCTGACCCGCACGCCGGAAGAAAGCTGGGACGCGCAGATCGAGCTCAACCTGAAAAGCGTCTGGATGGGAGCTGTCGCGGCGGCAGCGCATATGGGCGACAAGGGCGGCGCGATCATCAATATTTCCTCGCGTGCGGCGCTGGGCGGGCAGGTCAAGAACGGCCCCTATGGCGCTTCCAAGGCGGCGGTCAACAGCCTGACCGCCAGCCTGTCGCTGGAGCTGGCCCCGAATATCCGGGTCAATGCCGTGGCACCCGGGCCGATCCCGACAGAGAATTTCGACGAATCGATGGGCATCGATTCCGAGGAGAAACGCGAAGCGCTGCTCAAGCAGTTCCAGATCCCGCTGGGCCGTTTCGGCCGGGAAGAGGATATTGCCGCTGCGGTGGTCTATATGGCTTCGCCGGCGTCCAGCTGGGTGACCGGCCAGTGCCTCTATGTGACCGGCGGCAAGTGACTAGGCCGGCCTCCGCTTCATCCACGCCCAGACCCGCCAGTAGTGGAAGCCCGCCCATAGATTGAACAGCGCCAGGATCATCAGCGCCTTTTGCAGCGCGCCGGCTTCCAGCTCGCGATTACCGCCAGCGAAATAGTCGGACAGGCCGCCGACAAAAACCGGACCGAGGCCGAGCCCGATCAGGCCGGCCAGCATCAGATAGATGGCAACGGCCATCGCCCGGGTGCGGTCGCTGGCCAGCATCTGGACCGCAGCAAAGCTCGGCCCGAAATAGAAGGTCGCGGAAAAGGTTGGAAAGCCGAGCAGGATGATCGCCAGATTGGCATTGCCGGCATAGATGGCAGCGATCATGCCCGGCGCCGCGACCATCAGAACCAGCCCGCTGACCAGCAGCGGCAGCACCGGATCGCGCTTGCCAATGAGATCGCCGACCTTGCCGCCAAACCAGGCACCAAAGCCGCCGGTCACTCCGACCAGTACGCCCAGCTTCCAGCCCAGTTCGGCATAGTCCATGCCGTGGACCCGGACGAACAGACCGCCGTAAAAGCTCGCCAGGCCATAGGATATGAATTGCACGAGAATGCCGGCGGCAACGAGATGCCAGTAGGCCGGCTTGCGGGATAGTTCGAGCAGCGCCGCGCGCAGGGTGATCTCGCCCGCCGCCGGCTGGAAAGCCGTGGCCAGGCTGACCTTCCCGCGCGGATCCGGGACGGTGAACCAGATCAGCAGGGCGATTATGATGCCCGGCAATCCGGCCAGCAGGAAAGCGGCGCGCCAGCTGAACATCTCGGTAATATAGCCGCCGCCGGCATAAGCGATAAAGGCACCGACCGGCACCGCTGCGCCCATGATGCCAAGCGCGCCGGCCCGTCGTGCGGGCGGAAACAGGTCGGCAATCGGGCTGTGCGACGCCGGGGCGGACCCCGCTTCGCCGATACCGACTCCGACCCGGGCGAGAAACAGCTGAGCGAAACTGCCGGCCAGTCCGCACAGCACGGTCATCAGCGACCAGATGGCGATAGCGATACCGATAATCCGGCTGCGGTTCCATTTGTCGGCCAGCGCCGCCAGCGGGATCGCCAGTGTGGTGTAGAAAACGGCAAAGGACAGACCGGTCATCAGGCCCAGCTGGGTGTCGGAAAGGCCAAGATCACGCTTGATCGGTTCGGCGACAATCGAGATCACCTGCCGGTCGAGAAAGTTGAGCATGGTGACAATGAACAGCACGGCGAGCGCATAATTCGCTCGCCGTCTGGAGGCAGATTCAGAATCTGCCGAAATATCAATGCCCTCGCTGGGGCGAATGTCCTCTGCCATGGCCAAGCTATGACAGGTTTATTTTTGACCCGGGACCCTTTGTTTGGATAGGGGCCGCTTCCCTGTCAGAGCGACTGGCCATCGTCGACGATGATGTCCGAGCCGGTCACCATGCGGGAGGCGTCGGAGGAGAAATAGAGCATCATCGGGTCGAGCGATTCGATATCCTGCAGCCGGCGGCGATGGAAACCGGCGATCTGCGCTTGGCCGCCAGCGGTCTGGTACCAGTCGCCCTGGATTTCGGTGGGAATATAGCCGGGATGGATCGTGTTCACATTCACCCCCTGCCGCACCCATTCGCGCGCAAGATTGCGGGAAAGATGAGTGACGCCCGCCTTGCTGGCGGCATAGGCGCTGTCGCCCTCGCCGGTCAGCCGCGAGGTGATCGAGCCGATGATCACGATCCGGCCATTTTCCTTCTCTCGGCTGCCGCTGGCGATCAGCCGCTTGGCCCCTTCGCGTGCGACCAGATAGACTCCCTTGAAATTGGTATCGAGCAGCATCTGCAGCCGGTCGACCGGGACATCGGTCGACCGCCCCGTCGCCGCGACCCCTGCATTGGCGACGATCGAATCGACCGTACCGAATGCCTCCTCCGCCGTATCATAGGCAGCGACAATCGACGCTTCGTCGGTCACATCGAGCGGAACCGCCAGCGCTTCGCCACCGCCAGCCTTGATCTTTTCCGCCAGTTCCGCCGTGCGATCGGTGCGTCTTGCACCGAGGACGACGCGCGCACCCGCCTTGGCAAACAGTTCGGCGAAACGGGCACCAAAACCCGATGATGCGCCTGCGATCAGCGCCGTCCGTCTGGCGAGGGAAAAGGGGATGTCCATTTTTTCTGCTCCGTATCCAGCCATATATCGTGGTGGGTCTAGACGATCCGCAAATGGTCGGCCAATAGTCAATTGCATAGGAGAAGATCATGATCGACACGTCCCTCGACTTTCGCGGCAAGACCGTCTGCATTATCGGCGGCTCGAGCGGGATCGGCAATGCCACCGCGCAGGCCTTTCGCGACTGCGGCGCGGACGTACATGTCACCGGAACCAGAGCCGGCGAAGCCGATTACGACAAGGCGGATGGATCCGATCTTGACGGCCTTACCTATCACCAGCTGGATGCCGCCGATGATGCGGCGATCATCGCGCTGCGGCAAAAGTTCGACCGGATGGACGTGCTGGTCTGCTCGCAGGGCATGGTCTTGTACAAGCGCGCCGAATTCGAGCCGGATAATTTCGCCAGGGTGGTCCAGGTCAATCTCAACAGCCTGATGACCTGCGCCGGGCAATTTTACGATCTGCTGAAGACGGGTGGGGGTTCGCTGATCATCATCAGCTCGACCGCCGCCTTCCACGCCACCGTCGGCAATCCCGGCTATAATGCCTCCAAGGCCGGCGCGGCCGGGCTGACCCGGCCCCTCGGCAAGGCATGGGCGCCCGACGGTATAAGGGTCAACGGTATCGCCCCCGGCCTGATCGCGACCAAGATGACCAGGGTCACGACGGACAATCCCAAACGCCGGGAAGCCACGATCGAGTCTATCCCGATGGGCCGGATTGGCGATCCCGATGACATGGCCGGGCTGGCACTGTTTCTGGCCTCACCGCTTGCCAATTATATTGTCGGCCAGACGATCATTGCGGACGGCGGCTTGCTGCTGTGATTCAGACCGGCGCCAGGGATGGCTCCAGCTCTTCCATCACCGCCTTGCCAGTCCACCAGAAGAGCACCGTTGCCAGCGACAGGCTGACCAGCACGGTCGCGATGACCGCATAGTTGAGCGACAGGCTGCCATAGGCTCCGGCCCAGCTGTCGCTCATCAGCCCGATCAGCGCCGGCCCGATACCGTAGCCGAGCAATGTGATCGAGAGGCTGCTGATCGAGGAAGCGGTGCCGCGCTCGGTTGGCAGCACCGCTGCCTGAACCATGGAAATGGCCGCGCCCTGTGTCGACACCAGTAGGATATAGCCGCAGATATAGAGCCCGAGCGTGACTTCCAGACTGGTCGTCAGCAGACAGAGGATCCAGAATGGCATGGTCAGAAAAACCGCCACGCCGCAATACCATGGCCGCCAGCGGGGATTTTTGCGGGCAAGAAAGTCGGCGAGATAGCCGCCCAGGATCATCCCCGGCACGCCGCCAAAAAACAGCATCGCACCAAGATATACGCCCACCTCTCCCGACGTCAGATCAAAATTGCGAATCAGCATCGGCGCCAGCCAGATGGCGAAGGCATAGGCTGGCATGTTGGTGAAGCTGTTGGCAACGACCACCCGGACGAAGACGCTGTTCGCCCATAAAGAGCGCATGGTTACCAAAAACGGCTCCTGCTTGTCCGAGACGACTTGCTGCGCCTTTCGGGTGTAGAAGCGACCGCGCCTGGGTTCGCGGACCGTGTAGTAGAGCAGGATACCGAGCAATATGCCGGGCAGGCCCAGAATCACGAAGGTCCAGCGCCAGCCATAGGCCTCCGCGATCAGCCCGCCGGCGACATAGCCGAGCACCGGTCCCAGCACCGCTCCGGCGGCAAATATGCCCATCGCCCGCGACAGTTCGTGCGGCGCGAAATAGTCGGTGATGATCGACGCCGAGGGCGGACCGCCGCCCGCCTTGCCGACCCCGACGCCGAGCCGGGCGAGCAGCAGGGTCCAGAAACCCAGGGCAGCGCCGCATAGAGCCGACATCAGGCTCCACAGGGCCAGCGACACCGCAACCATCGTCTTGCGATTAGTGCGGTCGGCCAGCCGTCCGGCCGGAATACCCAGGATCAGATAGAAGAAGGTGAAAGCGGTGCCGGCGAGCAGTCCGATCTGCGTGTCGCTCAGGACAAACTCCGCCTTGATGTCCTCGATCAGGATCGACATCACCAGCCGGTCGGCGATGTTGAACATGAAGGTCAGCATCAGCATGACCAGGACATAATAGCGATAGACGCCGCCAGCGGCCGGTCCGGTATTCGTTTTCATCTGCACCCTCTCCAAAGGATGCAGCAGGCGTAGCGTGAAAAAGGGGACAGAGCCAGACAGGCGCTATCCCCTTAATTGATAGGGCAAACTTCATTTCCGCCCCGGTGCCGTTCGTGCGGAGCCTGTCGAAGCACCCTGGTGCAGGCTTTGCGCCGCGCTCGCCCTTCGACAGGCTCAGGACGAACGGGTTCTTGTCCGGTCAGCCCGCGGTCAGCGCGATATGCCGCCGCATATGATGATCGACGCTGCCGAACTCGCCCTCGATGATTGACAGACGCTTGAAATAGCTGCCCACGGCGAGTTCGTCGGTCATGCCCATGCCGCCATGGGTCTGGATCGCCGACTGGCCGATGAAGCGGCCGGCCTGGCCGATGCGGACCTTGGCAGCGGAGACATTTTTCTTGCGGGTCGCGTCATCCTCGTCGAGCTTGATTGTCGCCAGATAGCACATCGACACCGACTGCTCATATTCCATCAGCATGTCCGCCATGCGGTGCTGCAGCACCTGGAAGGAGCCGATCGGCACACCGAACTGCTTGCGCTGGCGCGAATAGTCGAGCGTGGTCTCGTTGGTGACCTTCATCGCGCCGACCGCCTCGGCACAGACCGCGGCAGTGGCTTCGTCGACCACCTTCTCGATCAGCGGCAGGCCATTGTCGGCGTCACCGATCAGGGCATCGCCCGAGACTTTCACATTCTCGAAATAGACTTCCGAGGCGCGGCGGCCGTCGACCGTGGCATAGTCACGGGTGCTGACGCCCTGGGCATTTTTGGCGACGACAAAGACGGAGACGCCGTCCTTGTCGGTCTGTCCGCCCGAAGTCCGTGCGGTCACCACCAGATGGGTGGCCCAGGGGGCGCCGATCACGACGGCCTTGTGGCCGTTCAGCACATAATCGCCGCCATCGGCCCTCGCCGTGGTTTCGAGATTGGCCAGATCATAACGGCCGCGCGGTTCGGCATAGGCAAAGGCGAAGATCATCTCGCCGGAAATGATTCCGCCGATATATTCCTCGCGCTGCGCCGCGCTGCCGCCATGTTTGAGCGCACTTCCGGCACAGACGACGGTCGGAATGAACGGCTCGACAGCCAGGCCCTTGCCGAATTCTTCCATGATGATCATCGATTCGGTGGCGCCGCCGAAGCCGCCATCTTCTTCCGAGAAAGGCGCGGCGAGCATGCCGAGCTCGGCGAGTTGCGCCCAAAGCTCGGGCCGCCAGCCGGAGTCGCTTTCGACCACCTTGCGCCGCGTGTCCCAGTCATATTGTTCCCGGATCAGGCGCGAGATGCCGTCGCGCACCATATTCTGTTCGTCGGTAAAATCGAAATCCATATTGGTTCCCCTGTCCCGGTCCGCTTAAAGGCCGAGGATCATTTTGGTGATGATATTGCGCTGGATCTCGTTGGACCCGCCGTAGATCGACGTCTTGCGCATGTTGAAATAGGTCGGTGCCGCATGATGGGCATAGTCCGGCCCGATCGGGAAGTCGTTGGACCCGTCGTCCGGGAAGCTGCGGAAATCCGGTGCGCCATAATGGCCAACCGCTTCCAGCGTCAGCTCGGTGAGCCGCTGCTGGATCTCGGTCCCCTTGACCTTGAGCAACGAGCTTTCCGGTCCCGGTCCCTTGCCGGCCTGTTCGCCTGCCAGTGTGCGGAGTTCTGTGATTTCCAGAGCGGAAAGGTCGATCTCCAGCTGGCTGATCTTGGTGGCAAAGCCCATGTCCTCGATCAGCGGCTTGCCATCAAGCATTTCCGCCTTGGCGATTTCCTTGAGCTGCTCGACTCCGCGCTTGGAGCGCGCAACGCCGGCGATGCCGGAGCGTTCGTGGGCGAGCAGGAACTTGGCATAGGTCCAGCCCTTGTTTTCCTCGCCGATCAGGTTGGTCGCGGGGACGCGCACATCGGTCAGCCACACCTCGTTGACCTCATGGCCGCCGTCGATCAGCTTGATCGGGCGGACCTCAATGCCGGGCGTGTTCATGTCGACCAGAATGAAGCTGATACCCATCTGCGGCTTCGGCGCATCCGGGTCGGTGCGGCAGAGGAAGAAGCCCCAGTCCGCGTGCTGGGCCAAAGTGGTCCAGGTTTTCTGGCCGTTGATGATATAGTCGTCGCCATCGCGCACCGCGGTGGTCTTCAGCGAAGCGAGATCGGAGCCGGCACCTGGCTCGGAATAGCCCTGGCACCACCACACATCACCCGAGCGGATGCCGGGCAGATGCTCGGCTTTCTGCTGGTCGTTGCCAAAAGTGTAGATCACCGGACCGACCATCGCGACGCCGAACGGCAGCGGCATCACGGCGTTTTTCCGGGCATTTTCTTCCGACCAGATATAGCGCTGCGTCGGCGTCCAGTCGGTGCCGCCATATTCCTTCGGCCAGGCCGGAACCGACCAGCCCTTCTTGCCGAGGATCTTGTGCCAGGCGAGCATGTCCTCACGGCTCATCTCGTCCTGGACCCCGCGAGTCCCGATATTTTCGGGATAATTATTGTCAATAAATTCACGCACTTCGGCGCGAAAGGCCTTTTCTTCTTCTGTGAATTCCAGATTCATCATGCCGCTCCTTGGTCTGAATTGGGCCGGACTATAGGCTGAAAACCGCCGGAAACAAGCAATTAACCGCGCAATTAAGCTGACGCTACGGCAAGCGCGGATCGGCACGACCCGGTCATCGGAATCGCGCCGGTCATTCCGGCACGCTGTGCTTGTCCTTGCGGCGCTTGCCGAATCTCATGCTGCGTTCCAGCCGCGCGCGCAGCGCGGTATAATAAGCCTCGAGAAAGGCCCGTTCATCGCCGCTGCCCGGTTCCCAGCCGATCTTCTGGCAGATTGACGCGGCAACCTTTTGCAGCGCTTCGTCCTGGTCGCTGCGCAGCACATTTTCCAGCGTCTGCAGCTCATATTCGCCATAGACTGCCAGATCATCATCGGAGAACTGATAGCGCTCGATCGGCGCCGCTCCTTCCGTACCGGACTCCGCGGCTGCCGGGGCAACAATATTGCCCAGATTCTTCTTCACATTCTGGATCACCCAGGTACCTGCGATCACGTCCCCGCCGCGGAGCCGGTCCCGGTTGAACAGCGGAAAGAGCAGAAACATCAGCACCCAGAGAAATCCGGCAACTGCAGTCAGATCGGTCATCGTCCCGCTGGCCTCGCCGGAGGTCAGAAAGATCAGCGGCAGAAACAATTCAATATCGCGGACGATATTGCGCGCGATCACCGCCTCGGCGGTCAGCCGCCCGCCATCCCGGGCCGCAACCCGGATGCCGACGGCCCGTTTTCCCCATGTCGCTGCCCGGTCGCCCAGCTCGAAATAGAGGAAATAGGCGTTGCGGAACAGAAAGACGGCAATGATCCACAATACAGCCAGAAATTGCAGTGGGCCGCTGGCATTGTCCAGCCCGCCGTCCAAGGCCAGGCCAAATGCCCACAGCAGTCCCCCTCCGATCAGCGTGACCAGCAGGATCAGCCCGATGATGATCACGATATCGAGCAGCAGAGCGCCCACCCGCGCCCCGGCTGCCGCGACCGTCACATTGAGGGGCACCCCTTCCGGCGTGACCAGGATGCGGTCAAGCTTCCGGTTTGCGGATCGCCGAATCCATGGTTCGACGGCTCTGCTGTCGCTCATGCGCCTGGCCTCCGCCGGTCCCGGCCGAAACCGATGAAATAGATCAGCCACAGCAACAGCATAGCGCCGCCGACGCCAAAGCGACCGGCGGTATTGTCGATCAGCTGCCGGGCAAAGCCCTCGAGCAGGCCGGCACAGATCAGCATGATGATGACTCCCACCATCACCAGGGCCGCACGCTTGCCCGCGTCGCTGGCCGCCTTGAGATGCGAGCGAGCGCCCGGGAAGGCGATCGAGCGACCGACATGGATGCCCGCGGCACCGGCGAGCAAGATCGCAAACAGTTCGGTCGTGCCGTGGATCGAGAGCCATCCGACAAAGTCCACCGTCAGCCCCCGTTGCGCAAACACCCAGAGCATCGCCCCGAGCAAGGCCATATTGTGGATCAGCAGCAATATGCTGGGAATGGCAAAGGCAAAGCCAAGGGCGAAGGCGAGGATCGCGACCTGCGCATTGTTGCTGAACAGAAAGGCGGCAAAAACCCCCAGCCCGTCCCCTTTCTGCCCGCCGAAAAGCGTACCGCGCAGCGCCTCTTCGCTCGCGCCCGGTACGCGCACGTCCGAAAAATCACCCGGCACCAGCGCGTAGAACCAGTCGCTGTTTCCGGCGACCAGAATATAGCCGATCGCCGCTCCTGCGATCATCACGAACAGGGCAATCCCGATATCAAACCGGATCGCCCGCACCGCCCGGCTCCAGCCGCCGCCAAAGAAGCTGCCGAGCCAGCGGGCGAAGCTGGTCTGGGTCCCGTAGACCAGAAAATAGGACCGCAGGGCGAGCCCCTCGAGATAATCGATCAGGCCGGCATCAAGCGAATTTTCCCGGGCGATTGAAAGACTGGACAGCAGCGTCCGGTACAGCGTCGGCAGCGCCAGGACATCCTCGTCGGACAGGCGCCGGGCCTTGCCCTTTTCCATCTCGGTGACAATCGCTTCCAGCCGGATCCAGTCTGCTTCCCGTTCCAGCCGGAAGCGGTCGCTGCGCAGCACTGCCGCGCCGAGGACCTGCTCGCTGCTCACAGGCTGCCTCGCCTTTTGATCGTCAGATAATGGTTGATCAGGCGCGGGCCGATATCCTGATGCGCGCCCTCGACCACATCAATGCCCATATGCCGAAGCCGGGTCAGGACCAGCTTTTTCTGGTCGAGCAGATTTTGCGCCGTCACCGCCCGCGCGACATCCTCGGCGCTTTCGGGAAACCGGTCGATGATGGCCGTCAGCTCCCGGTCTTCCAGCACCACGAACAGCACCAGATGCTTGTCGATCAGCCGCCCGGCCGCTTCCAGCATAAGGTCTGCCGCCGTCGGATCGGTGAAATCGGTAAAAATAATGATCAGCGAACGCCGCTGCAACCGGCTCTGCAGGGTCGACAGCGCCAGCGTGTAATTGCTCTCCTGGTGGCGATAATCGATGGTGGCAGCGGCCTGCTGCAACCGGAAAAAATTGCGGCTGCCCGAGAGAAAGGGCGTCGACAGTTCCGGCAGGGCAGCAAAGCTGAACAGGCTGGTGCGGTCGCCGGCCTTCAGCGTGATATAGGCGGTCAGCAGCGCCGCCGACACCGCCCGGTCGATCCGCGGCAGACCGTCAACCGGTTCGCACATCGCCGCACCGCAATCGAGCGCGAATATGATCTGGTTGTTCCGCTCGGCTTCATATTCCTTGGCGAGCAATTTGCTGTGCCGCGCCGATCCCTTCCAGTGGATGCTCCGCCGGTCCATGCCGGGCTGATATTCGGCCAGCGCTTCAAATTCGCTGCCCTCGCCGCGAAATTTCCGGGCGAGCAGGCCGAAGATCGAATCACGCAGGAACATCTGCACCGTTGGGCTGCGCACCGCCGCAATATTCGGCACGACCGCGACCTGCTGCGCGCCCTGTTTCTGGATCTGCCGCCAGGCGAGACCCAGCGGTCCCGTCCATCGCAGCCACAGCTTGCCAATCTCGCCGAGCCCGCGCCGCACCGGAACGATCGTCGCCTGCCCCGAAAACGCACCTGTTTGAGGATCGTCCCGGTGCAGGGCAAAGGCCACCGCGCCCTCTTCGGCCAGCCGTTCGTCCAGTGCGAGATTGCCAAATATGGTCCGAGGCCCGATCCTGCCGGAAAATTCCGCCTCCAGTCCGAGAGCGAGCGGTGCGCCAATTTCGGCGCTGGGTGCCACGGCCAGCCGCACATCCTGCACCCTGGCGGCGGCCAGACCATCGAGCAGAAGCAGCAATATGAGCATCAGCGCCCAGGCCGCACCAATCGCCCAGAGCGACGGTATGATCGCCGCCAGCACGGCGGCAAGCGGCGCGCCGAGCGCAATCAGCCAGATGGCCCGTGTCGTCGGGTAGAAATTCAACGCGGCGCTTCCGTCCGCTCGACCAGTCCTGTGATGATGCTGTCGATCTGCCGGCCTTCGATCTCTGCGGCCGGAGAGAGCATGGTGCGGTGGCGCAGCACGGACGGTGCCAGCGCCTTGACGTCATCGGGAATTACATAGTCGCGCCCGGAAATCGCTGCCCGTGCGCGCGCCGCATGGGCGAGCATGATCGCGGCCCGCGGGCTGGCGCCATTTTCCAGATCGGCGGTTTCGCGGGTCGCCCGGATCAGCCGGACAACATAGTCGACCACCTCGTCGACCAGCTTCACCGACCGGACCACCTCTGTCGCGGCGGTCAGCGTTGCGCCATCCACCTGCTGGGCTATGCCGAAGTCCGCGGGTGCCGGCGCGCCGCTGCGCTCGCCATATTGGCTGACGATTTTTTTCTCTTCCTCGGCATCGGGATATTCGATCAGCAGCTTGAACAGAAAGCGGTCGAGCTGCGCCTCCGGCAGCGGATAGACGCCCTGCTGCTCGATCGGATTCTGGGTCGCGACCACCATGAATCGCGCACCCAGCGCATGGGTCTCGCCATCGATGGTGACCGACCGCTCCTGCATCGCCTCCAGCATCGCTGCCTGCGTCTTCGGCGGCGTCCGGTTGATTTCGTCGGCGAGCAGCAGGTCACAGAAGATAGGGCCGCGGGTCAGCGTGAAGCTGCTGGTCTGGAAATTGAACAGGTTGGAGCCGATGATATCGCCCGGCATCAGATCGGGGGTGAACTGGATGCGCCCGAAAGCCAGGCCGAGCGTGGCGGAAAAACATTGTGCGAGAAAGGTCTTGGCCGTTCCCGGCGGCCCTTCGAGCAGCACATGGCCGGACGAGAAGAGCGCGATCAGCAGATGGTCGACAATCTCGTCCTGCCCGATGATCGCCTTGCCCACCTGGCTGCGAATATTGTCCGCCAGACTTTTCAGTTCGTCGATGGTCATCCGATAAATTCCTTTTTCCAGATATGAAGGGCTGCGGCCCCTTCGGCAATGTCTTGCGGTTTGCGGGCGCGGATCAGCTGTTCATACAAGGCGGAAAAGCGATGGCCGTCCCTGTCTCCCAGAGCGTCCAGCCTGTCATGCACTTCCTGTTCGCTCGCCTGCGGGCTGACACCGATCGCTGCGGCCGACTGGCTGCGGATCATGGCAGCATAGGGAGCGGCAACCAGATGGTCGCGCCGCATCCGGCCGATAAACGCAGCGCTGTTGTTGACCAGCGCGGTCTTGCCGAACTGGATGCTGCGCTGTTCCGTGACCGGCTGTCCGAACCGGTTGAACGCCATCCATGCTGCCGCGAGAGCCGCCGTGATCAGGCAAATGGTGGCCGAAAGAAACGGCGGGGAAAAGGCCAGGGTCAGCAGATTTTCCGCACGCCCCAGACCGTTGAGGGTCAGATCAAAGGTCACGCTGCCGTCGCTCGCCGTTCCCGCTGCCTTGACCAGCGCGAGCGCATGGCGGGCGGTCTGCCTGTCTGCCATCCCCGCATTGTTGAGCAGGTCGGCATCGGCAACGATCACCAGCGGATAGAAGGATTCGTCGATCTCGTCCGGGTCGGTGATGTGCGATTCATCGAGACGGTCGAGCTGCGCATAGACCCCGCCATCGTCAAGATAGGCGACCAGCGCGCCGCTGGCTGACGGGCCGCTCACGATCGTCCGGATAAAATCGCCCCTGATTGTGACCGGTTTGGCGGGTGTTTTCACAGATCCGCCGACGGCCGACGCAACGGGTCCGCCAGGCACAGCCTTCTCGTCGATCGAGATACTGACCCGGGCCGTGTCGCTGAGCATTTCCTCGCCCGGTTTATCGCCCCAGAGACCCCCGCGATATACCCAGCCTCTCTTGAGCTTCTTGTCGCTGGCCACTTGCCATTTCGGTAAGATGATCATGGTTGGTCCGATATAGGCGCGCTGCTGGAGAATGGCGCCGATGTCTGCGGTAGGCGTAAACGGCCCAGGCGTCAGGACCAGCAGGCCGGCATCATCCATCCCTGCCTGCGAACGCGAATATTGTACCGGCACACCGGTTTTTTCGAGCAGGCTGGCCAGCGCCCTGTAGCCAACGATGCTGTTCGACGCGCCGTGCGCCTCGCCATTCTTGCCCGAGGCAAGCGGATCGCCCATGCCCAGCCCGTAGAGCAGCGCCACGAAGGCGGCGAAGCTGACCGCAAACATGATCATGATGGTGGTCCGCCGGAACGGGCTGGCCTGGCCGCTCATGCGTTCGCCACCTTTCGCCAGCTTTCGCTCAGCACAAATCCGGCATAGGCGTCCCGCGCGGCCTGCCAGCCGCTCTCGTCGATCGGCAGCGCTGCGAACACAGTCCGCTCGACCTGCCCCGCAATCACGGCAAACATCGCGCGGGGGGCTTCGGGCAGCTTTTCAAACCGCTCGATCTCCCGCGCGGTGCTCGACGGTCGCAGCAGGTCGGGGCGGCGCTGTTCGATATCGGCGATGCTGCGCTGGAGGAGAAGCCGGACCGCTCGCTCGAACTGGCCGGCAGCAGCGAGCGTCTCGGCTTCGCTGAGCAGCGCGCGGGCGACCTCCGGCTCCGGTTGCCAGCTTTCCTCCGGTGCGGATTTTCGGCCACGCCATTGCTCGACATAGGGCGCCACGATCACCCAGATCAGGGTCAGCACACCGACGGCCAGCAGAATCAGCAGCACGATCCGCAAGATCGGCCAGGCGGCGGCAACGGCTTCTGCAACCGGCGCAAGAAGATCGCCCAGCCACGCCAGAAAATCGCGCCACCACTGCGGGGTTTCGGGGGGCTTGGGAGCAGCGGCGGGGGTGAACTGGATCGCCGGGTCGGCGCGCATATCCTGCCACGCACCGTCAAAAGAAGCGCTCACTTCATTCCCCTTGCCTTGCGCTGCTTTTACCACGGCCAGGGTGTCGCAGAATCCCGATGATCGGGCAAGCGCGAAGATCGCCCGCCGGAGCAACTTTACGGGAGACAAGAAATATGCCAGCCTGTAACTTGGTTGATAGCGGGGAGACGAACAGATGGCCGAAGCGGCAGGCAAGATGGATATCAGTCGGGTACTCAACAACACATTTGGTGTCATCACGCGGCACCCGGCCATCTATCTCGGCCTGTCCTTTCTGATTATCGGCATTCCGAATGCGCTTTTGCAAACCGCCGAAGGCAATTTCACCACCGGATCGAACGGATTCAATATTTCTACCAGCTATTCGTCGCAGGGCCTGAGTTTCTTCGTGCTGATGCTGCTGTCGATCTTGCTGCAAGCGACCCTGATCGTCGCGACGCTGAACGATCTGGGCGGCAAGCCGCTCAGTCTCGGGGAATGTATCGCCACAGCGCTCAAAAAATTGCTGCCGCTGATCGGTCTGGGAATCGTGATGGGCCTCGGCATCGGATTTGGACTGTTGTTCCTGATCATTCCCGGGGTCATTCTCTATCTGATGTGGATTGTTGCCACACCGGTGATGATGGCCGAGGATCGCGGGATTATCGATTCCCTCAAGCGCAGCGCGCAGCTGACCTCCGGGTCCAAACGGCTGATCTTCGTGCTGTTGCTGATTTTCGTGATCATAACGACTGTCTTCGGATTGCTGGTCGCCTTTGTCGGGTCTCTCAGCACGCCGTTGCTCGTGCTCGTCACGCTGGCGATCAACACGATCAACGGAGCGCTTCAGGCGGCCGGGGTGGCCTCTATCTATGTCGACCTGCGCACCGCCAGGGAAGGCACCGACAGCAGCGCTCTTGCCGAGATTTTCGCCTGACGGTTACCGAGACCGGGAGAGACAGAAGCAACCAACCCTGTCCCAAAGGGCGCTTGGCTTCTTGATCCCGTTCGGTATAGGTTGCAAATTGCCATTCAATAGCGCGGGTGAATTTCCATGATCAAGCTGAACGTGAACGGACAGGCGAAAGCGGTGGAAGCGAATCCCGCGACCCCGATTTTGTGGGTGGTGCGCGAAAATCTGGGAATGACCGGCACCAAATTCGGCTGCGGCATCGGCCAGTGCGGGGCGTGCACCGTGCATCTCGACGGCAAGCCGGTGCGCAGCTGTTCAACCCCCATTTCCGCGGCCGAGGGCAAGAGCATCACGACGATCGAGGGCATAGCCGGCGAAGACGGCACTTTGCACAGGGTGCAGCAGGCGTGGATCGAGGCGCAGGTGCCGCAATGCGGCTATTGCCAGTCGGGCCAGATCATGACGGCCACAGCCTTGCTGGAAAAGAATCCGAATCCCACCGACGCGCAGATTGATGCCGCCATGACAGGCAATGTCTGCCGCTGCGGCATGTACAACCGCGTCCGCCAGGCGATCAAGGCCGCAGCCGGCCAGCCCGTCACCAAGGAAACGGTGGCATGAGCAAAACAGAGACCGGCAGCCCGGAGAAAAAGGGCAAATGGACGCGGCGGGCCTTCATCGGCGCTGGCGTGGTTGCCGGCAGCGCGCTGGTTGTCGGCGTAGCCGTGCGCCAGGGCAATCCGGTCGACCGGCTGAATCCGCTACTGGCCAACGGGAAAGATGAGCGGCTGCTCAATGCCTGGGTCAAGGTCGATGCCGACAATATCGTCACCGCCGTCATCCCGCACGCCGAAATGGGACAGGGCGTCTATACCGCGCTCGCCCAGATGCTGGCCGACGAGATGGACGCGGACTGGAACAAGGTGCGAATTCTCGAGGCGCCGGCGGACATGCAATATGTCTCCGATTCGATCGCCCGCGATTTTCTCGCTCCCGATCTCGAGGTCCCGGCCCTGTTCGAACCGACCGTCGCTGGCGGGATCTTGGAACTGGCGCAGGCCATGGGTTTGCAGTTCACCGGCGGCAGTTATTCGGTGCGCGCCACCGGCCAGCGAGCGATGCGCACCGCCGGCGCAGCCGCCCGCGAAATGCTGGTCGCGGCGGCAGCGAGCGAATGGCAGGTCCCGGCTGGGGAAATCACAACCGCCGACAGCATGATCACCCATGCCAGGAGCGGCAGGTCCGCACCCTTTTCGCAATTTGCGCTCGCCGCGGCGGAGCAGAGCCTGCCCGCAAGGCCGACACTGAAAACACCGGACAAATATACGATCATGGGCCAGCCGAAAGCGCGCCACGATATTCCGGAAAAGGTCGATGGCCGCGCGATCTTTGGCATCGACGCCCATGTGCCGGGCATAAAATATGCAGCGGTTAAGGCGCCCCCGGTGATCGGTGCAACGATCGAATCCATGGACGCAAGTACCGCCAAAACCATGCCCGGCGTGCTCCAGATTCTCAATATGGGAGATTTTGTCGCCGTGGTCGCCGATGGCTACTGGCAGGCGCAGCAGGCGCTGAACAGCATCGACACAAAATATGGCAAGACCGACGGCGACGGACTCGATCAGGAGGCAATCTTTGCTCGCTACGCCAGCCATCTCGACGACGCCGGCGAGGATGGCGGCGATAGCGAAACCGAGGAAGGCGATGTCGCGAAAGGCTTTGCCGACGCGGCGGTCAAAATCGAAGCGGAATATAAGGTCCCGTTCCTCGCCCATGCCGCAATGGAGCCGATGAACTGCACCGCCTGGGTGCGTGACGGAAAATGCGATGTCTGGTCCGGTCATCAGGCGCCGGTCAAGGCGCGTCAGGCCGCCGCCGATGCTGCCGGCCTGCCGTTCGAGGATGTGACCTATCACAATGCCTATCTCGGTGGGGGCTTCGGACGGCGGGCGCAAGGCGACTATATCGCCATGGCGACGCGAATCGCCAAGGCAACGGGCTATCCGGTCAAGATGATCTGGTCGCGGGAAGAAGACACCGCACAGGATTTCTACCGCCCGTCGGCAACCAGCCGATTCCGGGGCGGACTCGACAAGGATGGCAGGCTGGTCAGCTGGGACAATATCCACACCCATCTGTTCGACCCGAAAGATGCGCCGACCGTGCCCTATTACAAGATCGCCAGCCACAAGATCCGGAAGGTCGACGTGCCGATGCAGCTACGCTTCGGGCCCTGGCGTTCGGTCGACCACAGCCAGCAAGGCTTTTTCATCGAATCCTTTGTCGACGAACTGGCCCACGCCGCTGGCAAGGACGGCTATGCCTTCCGCCGTGAACTGCTTGCGGACTCGCCGCGCCATCTGAAGGTGCTCGACACCGCCGCGAAAATGTCCGGCTGGGACAGGCCGCTGCCCGACAAGCACGGTCGGGGCATCGCCCTTGTGCCGTCCTTCGGGTCGATTGTGGCGCAGGTGGCCGAAGTCGACATGAGCGGCAGCAAGCCAAAGGTCACCAAAGTCCACGTCGCTGCCGATCCAGGCTTTGTCATCAACCCGGACGGCTTTACCGCACAGATGGAAAGCGCGATCGCCTATGGCCTGACCGCTGCGCTCTATGGTGATATTACGCTGGCCAGCGGCAAGGTCCAGCAAAGCAATTTCCACGACTATCCGATGCTCCGGATGGGCGAGATGCCGGCGATCGAGGTCGCGCTGATCAACGGCGATCACCAACATCTCGGCGGCGGCGGCGAGCCCGGTCTGCCACCGATCGCCCCCGCCGTGACCAATGCGATCTTTGCTGCCACCGGCAAGCGGATTCGCGAGCTGCCCCTTGCCAAACATGACTTTGCCTGATCGGAACCGAACCATGACCCCAGCCCGTACATTTGCCTGCCTGTCCGTTTTCCTGCTGGCCGCCTGTGGTGCCGATCCCGCCCCAGAACCGGTGGAACAGATCATCGTGCGCCAGCCCGACGCCCCGCCGGTGGCGATCGCTGCTGCCGATGTCGCCACAGCGGCTCCGACCAGCGCGCTGGTCGCGGAAGGCAAAGCCGCCTTTGCCAATTGCTCCGTTTGCCATGCTGTCGCCAAAGATGCGCCCAGTGGGGCCGGCCCCAATCTGTTCGGGATCGTCGGCAAGCCCGCCGGTCAGGTCGCTGGCTTCGCTTATTCTGATGCGCTGAAGGCATCGGGGATCATCTGGACCGCCGCCGAACTGGACAGTTTTATCGCCGGTCCGGCAGCCAAGATTCCGGGCACGACGATGATGGCCGGCCCGATGGTGGATGCGGCAAAGAGACAGGCCGTGATCGCCTTTCTCGAAAGCACCAACGCCAGTTGAACGAGCATTCCGGCATCATGCTGGCGCTGCTCGCTGCCGGCCAATCCCGCCGGTTTGGCGATCAGGACAAGCTGAGCGCGATGCTGGACGACAAGATGCTCGGCCTGCACGCCGCCGAAGCCGCATCGGAAATGCCGTTCGCCGAAAAATGGGTCATCGCTCCGCCAGACCATCGCTGCACGGAAGGATGGCGCGATCTTGGCTATCAGATCATCGCCAATGAAGACGCGGCGCAAGGCCAGGCGACCTCTGTCCGGATTGCTGCTGACCGCGCCATCCAAAGCGGAGCCTCCGGCCTGTGCATCCTGCTGGCCGACATGCCCTTTGTGACGGGCGATCATCTCGGCAAGCTGCTGGCCGACTTTGCGCAGTCCGGTGGCATTGTGGCATCCGCGCGCGAAGGGCGCGCGATGCCGCCAGCGGTTTTTTCCTTCGACAGTCTGAAGGCGCTGACCTTGCTGCAAGGGGACGCCGGCGCTCGCGGGTTGCTGGCAGATGCCCGGCTGGTCGCCGGCGACGATCATCTGCTCATGGATATCGATACGGTCGAAGACCTGCTTCTGGCCAGGGAAAAGATGGAGAGACCAGGCTAGAGAGCCTTCATCCCCGGTCCAGTCGGCGACCCAGTTTGACAAAAAATACGATCAGGAACGGCACCAGCAGGAAGGACAGGACGACCTTGGCGGAACCCTGACCCAGCAGCAACTGGCCGATCGGGCGCTCGCCGTAGAAAGCGATGGTGATGAAGATGACCGTGTCGACAATCTGCGACAGGGCGCTGGCAATGGCGGCGCGCAGAGCCAGCAATGCACCCTTCATGCTGGTCAGGCGGGAAAAGATATAGACGTTGAGAAACTGCGACACGCCATAAGCGATGATCCCGGCAAACATTAGCCGGGCCCCCTGCGATAGGATGATCGGAAAGGCTTCCTTGGCTGGCTCATACATGCCCGGATCGGTCGGCAGCGCCAGCACGAGCTGGATCAATACAATCGCGGTGATCAGCGGAATGAAGCCGAAGCGGACCAGCCGGTTGGCCACGGCCCGGCCATGGAGTTCAGCGACCGAACTCGACAGAACAACCAGCAGCAGAAACGGGAAAATCCCGGATTCCACCGCCAGCGGCCCGATCGCAACCTGTTTCGCGCCCAATATGCCCGCGATGCAGGTCATCCCGCCATAGAGGACCGCGAAGACGAACAGGGATCGCGGGATGAGATTGGTTTGTGCAGTTTCTGTCATCGCGAAGACCTAGCGCGGTCCGCGGCGAAAAAAAAGAAATAGTCACGCGCCGCATTTTTTCTATAGGGAAAAAGAAACCGATTATATCAGATCGCGGCCCGGTGTCGCGCGACCGGGGGCAATTTGCAGAGACTGGCCGTTTATTGTGGCGCCAATGCCGGGAAGAACCCGGCTTATGCCGAAACCACCATTTTGCTGGGCAAGACCATGGCAGCGCGCGGCGTCGACCTCGTCTATGGCGGTGGTCGGCTGGGCCTGATGGGAATCATTGCCGACACCGTACTGACCGAGGGCGGACAGGTGCATGGCGTGATTCCGGAGATGCTGAAAGATCTGGAAGTGGCGCACAAGGGCGTCACGGAGCTGCACATCGTCCGCAATATGCACGAACGCAAAGCCAAGATGACCGATCTGACCGATGCCTTTGTCGCCCTGCCGGGTGGCGTCGGCACGATGGACGAACTGTTCGAGGCCTGGAGCTGGAATGCGCTGGGCTATCACAACAAGCCCTTCGCAATATTGAATATCGCCGGATATTGGGATTCGCTGATCGCCTTTCTGGACACCATGGCAGACCAGGGTTTTGTCTCCGCCGAACGGCGCAAGCATTTGATCGTGTCGGACGATATCGACGATTGTCTCGACCGCCTCGCCGCTGCCTGCACCGCTGAAGCCGGAAGTTTCAAATGGTGAAGCAAATGCTGCCCCCGTCCGTGTCCGGAAGACAGACATGATGCCAATCCTGACCAGCCTCGCCGGCATGGCGCTGATCCTGCTCATTGCCTTTGCCCTGTCGACCGGGCGGCGCAACATCCGGTTCCGCGTGGTCGGTGCCGCTTTCGCCCTGCAGGCCGGCATCGCCGTGATCGTGCTATATGTTCCGGCCGGCAAGCGGATCATCCAGGCAATGGCGTTCGGCGTCTCCAATCTGCTCGGCTATGCCTCGGCCGGTACCAATTTCATCTTCGGCCCGCTCGCCGACCCGACGATTGGCGGCAACAGCTTCGCCATTGCCGCCCTGCCCGTGATCATCTTCTTCTCGGCGCTGATCTCGATCCTCTATTATCTGGGCGTGATGCAGTTCATCATCAAATGGGTCGGTGGCGGCATCCAGAAGATCACCGGTATTTCCAAGGTCGAATCGCTTTGCGCCGCCGCCAATATCTTCGTCGGCCAGTCCGAATCGCCGCTGGTCATCCGCCCCTATCTCGCCAGCCTGACCCAGTCGCAGCTGTTCACCGTGATGAGCGTGGGCATGGCCGGCGTCGCCGGCACGATCCTCGCCGCCTATGCCGCGATGGGTATCCGCATCGACTATCTGCTCGCCGCCGCCTTCATGTCGGCACCCGGCGGCATATTGATGGCCAAGATCATCATGCCGGACAATCCCGAGGATCCGGCACCGGAAGAACTGGTGATGGCGGTCGAATATGAAGACGAAAAGCCCGCCAATATCATCATGGCCGCCGGCATGGGCGCCCAGACCGGGGTCAAGCTGGCAGTGGCAGTCGGCGCGATGGTGCTGGCCTTTGTCGCGCTGGTCGCGCTGGCCAATGGCCTGCTTGCAGGCGTTGGCGGCTGGTTCGGCTATCCCGAGCTCAGCTTCCAGCAGGTGATCGGCTATATTTTCGCGCCGATCATGTATCTGATCGGCGTGCCGTGGGACGAGGCGCTGGGGGCCGGCGGCCTGTTCGGCACCAAGGTGGTGCTCAACGAATTTGTCGCCTTCATCGAACTCGGCAAGATGCAGGACGGCATCTCGCCGCTGACCAACGCCATCGTCATCTTCGCCCTGTGCGGCTTCGCCAATTTCAGCAGCATCGCCATCCAGCTTGCGGTCACCGGCGGTCTTGCGCCCAACCAGCGGCCGGTCATTGCCCGGCTCGGCCTGCGCGCGCTGGCGGCGGGTTCGCTGGCCAACCTGATGAGCGCGGCACTGGCCGGCATATTGCTGTCGCTCGGCTGAGCGATCCCGATTGACAAACGCGCCCGAGGACACATTTTAAGAGCATGACCCAGACAGCAGACAGTTTATCCGCCGTTTCGCTCGCCCTGGCCGACCAGGATCCCGATGGCTTTGCCGACCGCATCGGTCGCAGCTTCGCCGACTGGGGCTTTGCGGTGGTCGCCGACCATGGCATCCCGGCCGAGCTGATCGCGCGTGCGGAGGCCATGTCGCGTGTCTTTTTCGCGCTGCCCGAGGATGTGAAGCGCGCTTATCATATCGCCGGCGGCGGCGGGGCTCGCGGCTACACCCCGTTCGGGACGGAGAGCGCCAAGGATTCCGATATCAGCGATCTCAAGGAATTCTGGCATATCGGCCGCGAACTGCCTGCCGGTCACAGGTTCGAACCCTATATGCCCGCCAATGTCTGGCCCAAGGAACTGGACGGCTTTCGCGAAACCTATCTTGAAATGTTCGCCGCCTTCGACAAGGCCGGTGCACGCATTCTGGAAGCGATCGCGCGATATCTGGACCTTGCCCCCGATTTCTTCGTCGACACGGTGCGCGACGGCAATTCGGTGATGCGGCTGATCCACTATCCGCCGGTGCCGGAGGATTCGCCCGCGGTCCGCGCCGGCGCGCACGAGGATATCAACACCATCACCCTGCTGATCGGGGCGGAGGAAGCGGGTCTTGAGCTGCTCGACCGCAAGGGCAAGTGGCGCGCCGTCACGCCGAAGGCCGGCGAGCTGGCGGTGAATATCGGTGACATGTTGCAGCGGCTGACCAACAATCGCTTGCCGTCGACTACTCACCGCGTGGTCAACCCGGCCCCGGAGCGGCGCGGCTTCTCCCGTTATTCGATGCCTTTCTTCCTGCACTTCCGACCAGACTATCTGATCGAGACGCTGCCCAGCTGCATCGACGCGGCGCATCCCGATCACTATCCGGAACCGATCACCGCCCATGACTATCTGCAGCAGCGGCTCCGCGAGATCGGCCTGATATGAAGCCCAAAGCGGTCGGCATCAGTGGCGGCAGCTGTTCCGGCAAGACCACCCTGACGCGCAGGATATTCGAGAAGCTGGGCCCCGAGCAATGCGTCATCCTGCCGCAGGACGACTATTTTTTCGGGCTGGGTGATGCCCCAGCTGGCAAGGGCGGGCCCAATTTCGACCATCCCGATGCGGTGGATTTCGAGCAGCTGTGCGCGCAGCTGGAGCAGCTGAAAAAAGGCCAGGCGATTGACCGGCCGCTCTATGATTTCCCTACCCATATGCCAAAGGTCGAGACCGAGCGGACCGAAGCGCGGCCGGTGATCCTGATCGACGGCATATTGATCCTCCAGCACGAGCCGCTGCGCGAGCTGCTCGATCTCAGCATTTTCGTCGAATGCGATTCCGAAACGCGCTTTGCCCGACGACTCGAACGCGACGTCCGCGAGCGCGGGCGCACGGCGCAATCGGTGCACGATCAGTTCGCCAATCAGGTCGGTCCTATGCACGACCTCCATGTCGAGCCATCAAAAGTTCACGCCGATATCGTGATAAATTCGCAACAGTGGGGAGCCGCCTTTGACCACCTGTTCGAAAGCATCATGGCCCGAATATAGCACGGTAAAACAAGGGGATAGATTAGCATCACGCGGCCCAAAATCCCATTCCCCCTCCGAAAACAGCGGCCCAAATCCCGCGCCGAAATAATAAAATGCTGCACCGCGGCATTTCTCGTTTCACTTGAGACAAAACTGTCATTTATGGGCCCTAGAGAGAGCCGGCTTTGGTCCCACTGCCAATAAAGGGCAGGTTGCCATTCTAACACAGTTTAAATTCAATGCGGTTCATGAACAGGGAATTATATCATGAAGATTAAGTATCTTTTGGCTGCCAGTGTTGTCAGCCTTTCCACAGCGGGCCTTATGGCCACCTCTGCGGCAGCACAGTCGACGGGCACCGTTGATTTCGAAGAAGACCTGATCATTGTCACCGGCGGTCGGAGCACTGATGTCGGTGGCGTGGAAATCCCGAATACGCCAAAAGCGAAGCAGGTCCTCGACGAGGAAATCATTCGTCGCCAGCGCCCCGGCCAGACGGTTAATGATATCGTCAACCTTGTTCCCGGCGTCAGCTTCCAGAATAACGATCCGTGGGGATCCTCAGGCGGCTCGTTCACGATCCGTGGCTTCAGTGATGACCGTATCTCGCAGACGCTTGACGGCCTGCCGCTGAACGACTCGGGTAACTATGCGCTTTACACCAACCAGCAGGTTGACTCGGAAATCATCGGGGAGGTTAACGTAAACCTCGGCGTAACCGATGTAGACAGTCCGACCGCTTCCGCTGTGGGTGGCACGATCAACCTTCGTACACGTGAGCCCAGCGAAGATTTCAAGCTTACCGGTACGCTTTCCACCGGTAGCACCTTTGCAAAGGGCGACAATGATAACCGCAGCCGGCTTTACATGCGCGGCTTTGGCATGATCGACACTGGCGACATCACCGGTTTCGGCACCAAGGCATTCGTTTCGGCCAGCTACACCCGCTACAACAATCCATTCAACAACTACGGCATCGTCGAGAAGCAGCAATATAACGGTCGCATCTGGCAGGACATTGGAACCAATGGCGACTTCATAGCGGTTGCCGGTCACTATAATGAGAACCGCAACAATTTCTTCGGTTCCTTCTCTCTGGACGAGTTTCCTGCAACAAAAGCAGACCGCTTTTACGACATCGACTATCCTTGTACGGTCGAACTGCCGGAAGCGGGTACCGCTCAAAGCGACAACAACTGCGGCGCAGAATTTGATCGTCGTTACAACCCTTCGAACACCGGTAACATCCGTGGCGCATCGCGCTTCACCTTGATGGACGGTCTCGTTCTCTCGGTTGACCCAAGCTTCCAATATGTGAAAGCAAACGGCGGCGGTGACGAAGAACTGCTGGAGCAGACCCGCAACGTAGGTGGAACTGAAATGACCGGCTTCATCAGAGGGCGTTATTATTTCGGGCGCGATCTTAACGGTGACGGCGATACGCTTGACGAAGTGACGGGCCACGATCCGAGCCAGACGCGCACCCGGCGCTTCGGTGTCATTTCCAACCTGTCCTACGAACTCAACCCGGACCATCGGTTCCGCCTTGCTTACACCTATGATGACGCAAACCATCGTCAGACAGGGCAGACCTCGGTGGCGCTTCTCAACGGTGAGATTGCCGACGTATTCCCGGTGAACAATGGGCTGGTCACCGCAGACGGCTTTGAACTTAATAAGCGCGATCGCCAGTCTTACGCGACACTGCATCAGATTTCGGGTGAATATCGCGGTACATTCGGTGATCTGTCCGCAGTACTCGGTGTGCGGGCACCATTCTTCAAGCGCGAATTGAACCAGAATTGCTACACTACATCGGCAAGCGGTTTCCTCGATTGTGTGGGCGGCGTAAGCGCAGCCTATGAAGCGGCGAACCCATATAGCTATGATCCTGCGACCAACACGGTATCCGGCTCTGCAGTGCCCCAGTCCCGCACTTACAAATATGACGAGATTCTGCCTAACGTCGGTCTGACTTACGCTTTTGGCAGCGCGTCGGTGTTTGCAAACTACGCCAAAGGCCTTTCGGTGCCAGCTACTGACCCGCTCTATGACTCTCTGTACTTCCCAGAGAATGCTCCGGGCGTCCAGCCGGTACCTGAAACAACCGACAGTCTCGATATGGGGCTTCGGTATCGGACCGGAAGCATCCAGGCTCAGCTCGCTGGCTGGTTTACACGCTATAATAACCGACTGGCTTCATCTTATGACCCGATTCTGGATGAATCGGTGTTCCGGAACCTCGGCCGTGTAGACAAATATGGCCTTGATGCCTCGATCGCTTGGTCGCCTACCCCAGCAACAATGTTGTATGTCTTCGGTTCGATCAATGAATCGGAAATCAAAGACAATGTTCAGACGGGCGTCTGTTCGGCTGAAGACATAACGAATGGCGTTGTCCAATGTACCGCGGTTGGCGATCCGATCTTTGCCCTCACTGCCGGCAAGAATGAAAGCGGAGCGCCGCGTTGGACCGTTGGTGCTCGCGTTCAGCAGCAATTTGGCGATTTCGAACTTGGTGCGCAGGTCAAGCACACCGGCAAACGGTGGGTGAATGACACCAACGAACGGTCTGTGGACGGCTACACGCTGGTTGACCTCGACCTTCGCTGGACAATCACGCAGAATCCGTTCGGCGATGATGTTGCACTCCAGCTGAACGTCACCAATCTGTTCGACGAACTCTATGTTGGCGGCTTCGGCGGAGATCTCGATGGCAACTCGCCATTTGTCCAGATTGGTGCGCCACGCGCAGCAAGCATCTCGCTCATCTTCGGTTATTAATCGCGAGACGAGTGTTCGATTTGATGTGTTTCGCGTTGAAGCGCTCTAGTGAAAACAGATAATGACACGGCGGTGCTGAAAAGCGCCGCCGTTTTTCTTTGCGGCTTCCGTGACGCAGAGGCCCATAAGGTCGCGCAACGCTGGACAACCGTTTCCCTCGCGAAATCTTTACGGGTTCATGCTAGACACTCCGCGATCAACTTTTTGCGGAAGCCAATATGCCAGACACCGATATTTCCCCAATTCTTGTAACCGGTGCCGCCGGTTTCATTGGCCATGCGGTTTCGACGCGACTGGTCGAGCGCGGGGAATCGGTGATCGGGATCGACAATCTCAACGATTATTATGATCCGGCGCTGAAGGCGGCCCGGCTTGCCAATCTCAATGCCCTGGACGGCTTCCGCTTTGCCGAAATGGACATATCCGATGCCGATGGGGTAAAGACACTGGTTGCGGACAGCGGCGTGCAGCGGATCATTCATCTCGCTGCCCAGGCAGGGGTGCGCTACAGTATCGACAATCCTTTCGCCTATCAGAAATCGAATCTGCAGGGCCATTTGTCGCTGCTGGAGGCCAGCCGCCATGCCGAGAATTTCCGGCATCTTGTCTATGCCTCCTCCAGCTCGGTCTATGGCGACAAGCCGATGGGCGGCGTCGGCTTTACCGAAGACGAACCGGTCAATGACCCCGTCTCGCTCTACGCCGCGACCAAGCGGTCCTGCGAGCTGATGAGCCAGTCCTATGCAAAACTCTACGGCTTTCCGCAGACCGGGCTGCGCTTCTTCACCGTCTATGGCCCCTGGGGCCGGCCCGACATGGCCTATTTCGGCTTCACCCGGAAGATTCTGGCGGGCGAACCGATCGAGGTCTACGGCGAGGGGAGGATGGCCCGCGATTTCACCTATATCGATGATATTGTCGACGGCATTTTGGGGGCTCTCGACCGTCCGCCGGCGCTGCACAGCAACCGCATCCTCAATATCGGCGACAGCCGGCCCGTCGGCCTGATGGAGATGATCCGGACACTGGAGGAATCGCTGGGTATCGAGGCGCAGAAGATCATGCGCCCGATGCAGCCGGGGGACGTTACCGCCACCTTTGCCGATGTCTCAAAATTGCATGCTCTGACCGGCTATGAACCAAAGGTCATGCTGGAAGACGGTCTGCAGCGCTTTGTCCGCTGGTACCGGGATTTTTACGGCAATCTGCCGCCGGCCTGAGTCAGCGTGCCTCGGCGCGCAGCATGACCTGCTGGGCGACCAGTTTCAGCTGTTCGTTCACCCCGGTGTCCGCACAGACTCCGTCGCGGAACATGCCGCCCGATGCATTGATTCCCACACCGAGCGGTGTCGGCCAGCCGCGCAGCGAATGGACGATCGAGCGCAACGCAGCAAGCGTGCTGCCGACTGCCTGCCAGCCATAGGCGGTGACGATCAGCCCGATCGGCAGGCCATCCAGATAGACTCGATCATCGGTCGCAGTTTCCTCGATATAGTCGATGGCATTCTTGACCAGACCGGAAACAGTGCCGTGATAGCCCGGACTCGACAGGATCAGCCCATCGGCGCGGCGCACCAGCGCGACCAGATCCTTGCCGGTCTGGTTGATTCCGGCCGGGTCGGAGCGATAATGCGGCAGTGCCATCATTCGATCCGATCCGAACAATTCGGTCTCCGCTCCTGCGGCTTCTGCGGCTTCGAGCGAAATCGCCAGCGCCATTTCGGTCGAGGAAACGGGGCTGGTCGTACCACCGAGACCAAGGATGAAGGGTTTTTTTGTCTTGTCCACGGTGCTGCCATACCGAGGAATGCCCGGCAATTGCAACGGGCTTGTTTCTTAATTGACCGATTAAACCGGGCGGATTAAGACCGGCCCAAAGGCGGAGCGCTGCGAGCCCGCCTCATCCCCTCTGGCCAAAGGACATTCCCATGCGCAAATTTACCGAAGAACAGCATATGTTTCGCGATGCCTATCGCCGCTTTCTCGCCGACGAGGTCGCTCCGCGGATGGACGAATTTCGCGAGGCGGGGATCGTCGACCGGGAAATCTTCAGGAAAGCCGGCGACCAAGGCTTTCTGATGATCTGGCCGGACGAAAAATATGGCGGGATGGGCGACAATGATTTCCGCTACGAGCAGATCATCATCGAGGAAACCGCGCGGGCTGGCTGCGGCGAATGGTATAACACGCTGCACAGCCGGCTGGTCGGGCCCTATCTGAAGAATATCGGCAACGAGGAGCAGCGCGAGCGCTTCCTGCCGAAATGCGTCAGCGGCGAGACGATCCTCGCCGTAGCGATGACCGAACCCGGCGCCGGCAGCGATCTGTCCGGCATGAAGACCATGGCCAAGGACATGGGCGACCACTGGCAGCTCAACGGTTCAAAAACCTATATTTCCAACGGCATCAATGCCGATGTCGTGATCGTCGCCGCCAAGATCGACGGTGTCGACGACAAGCATGCGATGGTGCTGCTGATCGTCGAGCGCGGCATGGAGGGCTTCGAGCGCGGCAAGAATCTCGAAAAGATCGGCCTGCACGCGCAGGATACCGCCGAGCTGTTCTTCAATGACGTCAGGATACCGAAGGAAAACACCCTGGGCACGCCGGGCAAGGGCTTTATCCACCTGATGGAGGGGCTGGCCGAGGAACGGCTGATCGCGATGGTCGGCTATGCCGCCTCGGCGCGGCGCGCCTTCGACGTGACCCGCGAATTCGTCATGGAACGGGATGTTTTCGGCAAAAAATTGTCGGATATGCAGAATACCCAGTTCAAAATGGCCGAAATGGATGCAAAAATCGACATGCTGCAGGTCTATGTCGACCATTGCGTCGAGATTCACAATCAGGGCGGGCTCAACGCCAATATCGCCGCCAAGGGCAAGATGCTGGGCAGCGAGATCGAGTGGGAAATGGCCGATCTCGGGCTGCAGCTGCACGGCGGTGCCGGCTATATGAAGGAATATGAGATCAGCCGCATCTTCACCGACGCCCGCATGAGCCGCATCTACGCCGGCTCCAGCGAGATCATGCGCTATATCGTTGGACGCGATGTTTTCAGCCAGAAATATCAATCGATCCTCGAATAGTTTATGGTCGGGGCGAACGAGGAGGAGGCGAGTCGCCTCTCTCCTGTAATTGACGTTTACGTAAACTGCTTGACTGTGCTGCAGTGCAGCATTAGCATTGGTGGCAAGCCATTACATTCTTCCATCGAGAGGACCCCCTATGACCGAAGCCTTAATCTATGACGCCGTTCGATCGCCGCGCGGCAAGGGCCGCACCGACGGCAGCCTGCACGAAATCACCGCCCTCGACCTCGCCTCCCAGGTGCTGGCATCGATCAACGATCGCAATGAGCTCGAAGGCCATGAAGTAGAAGACATCGCCTTTGGCTGCGTCTCCCCGGTCGGTGAGCAGGGCGCGGTGATCAGCCGCATGGCGGCGCTCAAGGCCGGCTATGCCGACACCACCTCGGCGATCCAGGTCAACCGCTTCTGCGGGTCCGGTCTGGAAGCGGTCAATATCGCGGCCGGCAAGGTCTGTTCCGGCGAAACCGATCTCGCCATCGGCGGCGGCATCGAATCCATGTCGCGCATCCCGATGGGCAGCGACGGTCTCGGCGGCATGGCCGACCCGACTCTGGTCTTTCAGGAATATTTCGTGCCGCAGGGCATATCCGCCGATCTGATCGCCACCAAATATGGCTATAGCCGCGACGATGTCGACGCCTATGCCGTGGAGAGCCAGAAGCGCGCTGCCAGGGCCTGGGACGAGAATCGCTTCGCCAAGTCGATCCTGCCGATCCGCGACGTGATCGGCGAGGTCGTGCTCGACCGGGACGAACTGATGCGGCCCGAAACCGACATGCAGTCGCTCGGCGCGCTTGGCCCCGCGTTCAAGATGATGGGCGAGCAGATGCCCGGCTTTGATGATGTCGCGATTCTGAAACATCCCGAGGTCGAGAAGATCAACCACGTTCACCATGCCGGCAACAGCTCCGGCATCGTCGACGGTTCGGCAGCGGTGCTGGTCGGCAACGAAAAGGCCGGCGAGAAATACGGCCTGAAGCCCCGCGCGCGGATCGTCTCGATGGCGGCCATCGGTTCCGAACCGACGATCATGCTCACCGGCCCGGAATTTGCTGCCAAGAAGGCGCTGGAACGCGCCGGCATGACCGCCAGCGATATCGACCTGTGGGAACTGAACGAGGCCTTTGCTGCCGTGGTCCTGCGCTTCATGGATGCCATGAATGTCGATCACAGCGTGATGAACGTCAACGGCGGCGCGATCGCCATGGGCCATCCGCTCGGTGCGACCGGAGCGATGATCCTCGGCACCGTGCTTGACGAACTGGAACGGACCGGCAAGTCCACCGCTCTGACCACGCTCTGCATCGGCGGCGGCATGGGCATCGCCACGATCATCGAACGGGTGAACTAGGACAACGGATTGCAGTGCCCCTGCGCAGGCAGGGGCCCATCTCCTGATCGTGCCAAGCACAACGAGTCGGAGTTGGACTCCTGCCTTCGCAGGAGAACATGAAAGGAACAGAATATGACCTACGAAACATTCACCGTCGATATCGACAGCGACGGCATCGCCCTTCTCACCATCGATCTGCCCGGCCAGTCGATGAACGTCTGGAACCAGGCGCTGATCACCGATTTCAAAAGCTTCGTCGAGGACTTGATCAGCAACGACGCCATCAAGGGCGCCGTGATCACCTCCGGCAAGCCATCCGGCTTTCTCGCCGGCGCCGATCTCAACATGCTCGGCGCTTCCAAGGCCGACAGCATGGCCGAAGCCTTTGAAAGCGCCTGGGAGCTGAACGGCATCCTGCGTCGCATGGAAACCGGCGGCCACAGCGCCAAGGACCTGCTCAAGGGCACCGCCCATGCCAAGCCGGTGGCCTGCGCGCTCAACGGTCTGGCGCTCGGCGGCGGTCTCGAGCTGGCTCTGGCCTGCCATTATCGCGTCTGCGCCGACAATCCGAAAATCCAGCTCGGCCTGCCCGAAGTGCAGGTCGGCTTGCTGCCCGGTGGTGGCGGCACCCAGCGGCTGCCACGCCTGTCGGGTCTGCAGGCCGCGGGCATGATGATCATGATGGGCAATCCCGCCAATCCGCAGACCGCCAAGGCGCAGGGCTTTATCGATGAAGTCGTGCCAGCCGACGAGGTCGTTGCCAAGGCCAGGGAATGGGTCAAGGCCAATCCCAAGGCGTCCGCGCCATGGGACAAGAAGGGCTATAAATTCCCCGGTGGCGCCGGTTCGATGGACCCCCGCGCCGTGCCGCTCTATCTCGGTTCCTCGGCAATTGCGCTGAAACAGAGCAAGGGCAATTATGAAGCGGTCAAGGCGATCCTGTCCTGCCTCTACGAAGGATCGATGCTGCCGATCGATACCGCGCTGCGCGTCGAGAGCAAATATTTCACCAAGCTGCTGAGTGGTCCGCAGGCCAAGAATATGATCCGCACCCTGTTCATCAACAAGCAGGCGGCGGAAAAGGGTGCGGCGCGTCCCGAAGGCGTCCCGAAATCCGAGATCAAGACCGTCGGCGTGCTCGGTGCCGGCCTGATGGGCTCGGGCATCACTCATGTCACCGCCAAGGGCGGGATGAATGTGGTCGTCCTCGACCGCAATATGGAAGAGGCGCAGAAGGCGATCGCCTACAGCCAGAAGATCGTCGACAAGAATGTATCGCGCGGCAAGATGACCAAGGAAAAGGCCGAGGCTTTCATGGCGCGGATCACCCCGACCGACAATTATGACGATCTGAAGGATGTCGACCTGATCATCGAGGCGGTCTTCGAACGGCCCGATGTCAAGGCGGACGTGATCAGGAAAACCGAGGCGGTGATTGGCAAGGACGTGATCTTCGCCTCCAACACCTCGACCCTGCCGATCACCGGCCTCGCCAAGAACAGCGAACGGCCCGACCAGTTTATCGGCATGCATTTCTTCTCGCCGGTCGAGAAAATGCCCTTGCTGGAAATCATCCCCGGTGCCGAAACCGGCGACAAGGCCCTGGCCGCAGCGCTCGATTACAACGCCAAGATCCGCAAGGTGCCGATCGTGGTCAAGGATGTCCGTGGCTTCTACACCAATCGCGTCTTCCCGCCTTATGCCAACGAAGCGATGCTGATGGTCGCCGAAGGCGTGAAACCGGCGCTGATCGAGAATGCCGCCGTGGCCATGGGCATGCCGATCGGCCCGCTGGCCGTGGTCGATGAAACCACGCTGCAGCTCGGCTATGATATCATGACGTCAACCAAGGAAGAAATGGGCGACGCCTATGTCCCGAGCGGCACCGAGAAACTGATGGACATCATGGTCAACCAGATCGACCGGCGCGGGAAGCGTTTTGGCGGCGGCTTCTACGAATATAGCGAGGACGGTTCGAAGAAATTGTGGCCCGGCCTGGCCGAGCATTTCCCGCTGGCCGAGGAACAGCCGGAGGTCGAAGAGGTCAAGCAACGGCTGATGTTCATCCAGCTGATCGCCACCGCCCAATGCTATGACGAGGGTGTGGTCTCCGACCCGCAATCGGCGGATCTCGGCGCGATCTTCGGCTGGGGCTTTGCGCCCTGGACCGGCGGTCCGATGAGCCATATCGACACAATGGGCGTCGACAATTTTGTTCGCATCGCCGACAATCTGGCGCAGAAATATGGTGAGAGATTCAAGCCCCCAATGAGCTTCCGCAAGAAAGCGGATGCCGGCGAGAGCTTTTACAAGGCTGCTTAGGCTGCCGCCGCAGACGAAAAGAAAGGGCTCCTTCGGGGGCCCTTTTTTTGACCGTCACGAAAGACGGCTGGCAAGCGTGTCGACTTTTTCGGTCAGCTGCTCGATTTGCCGGGACAGGGCGGCGAGCGGGGTGCCGTCAGCCGCTTCACTTTCCGGATGAGCACCGTAATGCGCCCGGAACAGCGCGACCATATCGTCCACCACCGGCTGCTGGTCACGGGTACTGCGATCGGCCTCCATCGTCATCTCGATCGAGCGGGCGCTATATTCGAGACTTCCGTAGAATATGTCGCGCGCCTGCCAGAGCACCGCGTCCGCGCGCAGCTCGCCGCGATCCTGCCCGCGCAGGAACAGCCGGTCGAACACCGCCACATAATGGCGCAGATGGTCGCGCGAAACGCTGACCTCGCTGTTGTTGCGCCGCAGGGCGAAGGTCAGGTTGATGAAATCGGCATTCACGATCACCGTATTGAGATGATAATGCGCCAGCGCGCGCAGACGGCCAAAGAAATCCGTGGCTTGCTCTGCCGCCATCACGTCTTCGGCTTCCAGGGTCAGCCCGTCCCAGAATTGTTGCAGCACCGCCAGCATCAGTTCTGCCTTGGAATCATAATAGCTGTAGATCGTGCCCTCGCCGATCCCGGCGCGGCGGGCAATTTCCTGCATCCGGGCCCCGTCGAAACCGTGATTCACGAAGATGGTCCGGGCCGCTTCCAATATGGCCCGCTCCTTGCGCTCCAGCTTGGCGCGCTGGGTTTCCGAAGGGATTGCTTTTGAAGCCATGGATTGTCTCTTTATGAACTTGACTCGATAATATCGAGTGCTATTCAATTAGCCTTTATGGACTCGTCGTGTCAAATGGCGAATGGTTCACACGATCAAATTGGAAAGAGGCGCCCCACCCATGCCCCAGTTTAAATCGAAGATCGCCGTTGGCTCCGACAGTTACGAGCAGAATCGCAAGGACATGCTGGCGCTGATCGATCATCTGCGCAGCCTTGAGCAGCGCGCGGTGGCGGCATCGGAAAAACGCCGGCCGACCTTCGAAAAGCGCGGCCAGCTGACTCCGCACGAGCGGCTGAAGCGGCTGCTCGATCCCGGCATGCCCTGGCTGCAGCTCTATAATATGGCCAATTATCTGGTCGAGGACGACAATCCCGAAACCAGCATCCCCGGCGGCAGCGCCATCCTCGGCATCGGTTTCGTCAAGGGCGTGCGCTGCATGATCTGGGTCGACGACAGCGGCATTCGCGCGGGCGCTGCGACTGCGGGCGGCTGGGATGCCAGCAAGGGCGCCCAGAAAATGGCGCAGCAGTTCAAGCTGCCCTTCATCCATCTGGTCGAGAGCGCCGGCGCCAATCTGATGGAATATAAGGTCGAGCTCTGGGCCCATGGCGGCATGCTGTTCCGCAATCTTGCCTGGCTGAGCGCAGCGGGTATCCCGACCATGGTCGTGCTGCACGGCCCGTCGACGGCAGGCGGCGCCTATATGCCCGGCATGTCGGACTATGTGATCGGCGTGCGCGACAATGGCATGGCCGCGCTCGGCGGCGCCGCGCTGGTCCACGCAGCAACCGGCGAAGTCGCCGACGATCGCGAACTGGGCGGCACCGAAATGCACGCCTCGACCACCGGCAGCGTCGAATATCTCGCCGATGACGATGCGCATGGCATTGCCATTGCCCGCGAGACCATGGGCCGGCTCGACTGGAACAAGAACAGCACGCCGATCCGCCGCAACGATTATGAGGAACCCCTCTACGATATCGACGAGATCGCCGGGATTGTGCCGATTGACTATACCACACCCTATGACGTCCGCGAGGTCGCCGCGCGGATCGTCGACGGATCCGATTTTGAAGAATTCAAGGCACGCTATGGCCCGAACACCGTCTGCATGCAGGCGAGCATCATGGGCCATGCGGTCGGGCTGATCGGCAACAACGGCCCGTTTGATCCGGAAGCGGCCGCCAAGGCCACGCATTTCTTCCAGCTCTGCGACCAGTCGCAGCTGCCGATCATCTTCCTCAACAACACCACCGGCTATATCGTCGGCACCGAATCCGAGCACAAGGGCATGATCAAGCTGGGCAGCAAGATGATCCAGGCCGTGTCCAATGTCCGGGTACCGAAACTGTCGCTCTATATCGGCGCGAGCTTTGGTGCCGGCAATTACGGGATGAGCGGCACCGCCTTCGAGCCCGATTTCCTGTTCAGCTGGCCCAATGCCAAGACCGGGGTGATGGCCGGCGCGTCGGCCGCCAACACGATGAGCCATGTTGCCCGGGTGCAGGCGAAGCGCAAGGGCGAGGAACCGGACGAGGAAGCGATCGCCAGGCAGGAACAGCGGATCAAGGATATTTTCGAAGCGCAGGAAAGCGCCTTCTTCACCTCCGGCCGGGTGCTCGACAATGGCGTGATCGACCCGCGCGACACCCGCAAGGTGCTGGGCTTCGCGCTGGAAACGATTTTCGAGGGCAAGAACCGCACGCTGCATCCCAATGCCTTCGGGGTGGCGCGGATATGAGCAAGCTATTTGATTGCATCGTGTTCCCCCGCGAAGGCGGGGGTCCATCTCGGAAACATCCGTCTGGCACAGAGGGCCAGGGGCAAACGCTGCCATCGCGTCTGGAAACAAGGGCAGGAGATGGATCCCTGCCTTCGCAGGGATACGTACCATGACCAATCTCCCCGAAACCAAAACCCTGGACCTGGACCTGCACCAAGGCTGGCTCACCATCTGGTTCAACCAGCCCGACAATCGCAATGCGCTGAGCGATGCGCTGGTCGCGGAGCTGGCCGCCGTTCTGAAAGGCGTACGCGACGACCGCTCGGTGCGCGGCATTACGCTGCGCGGACGCGGCGGGGTCTTTTGCGCCGGCGCGGACCTGAAGAATTTCAGGGAGAATTTCCAGCAGAGCGGTGACCGGGCAGCGATCATCACGATGTCGACCGGCGCGGCGGAGATTTTCGACCTGGTCAACACCGCTCCGCAAGTGGTGCTCGTGCTGATCGAAGGCGCGGCGATGGCGGGCGGCTTTGGTCTGGCCTGCTGCGCCGATGCCGTGATCTGCGAAAGCGGTGCCCGCTTCGCGATGACCGAGACTGCCATCGGCGTGACGCCGGCGCAGATCTCGCCATTCGTGATCCAGAAGCTCGGCTATGCCACCGGCCGCAGGCTGATGCTGACCGCGGCGCGGTTCGACGGCGGCGAAGCGCACCAACTGGGCTTTGCCGACTTTATCGCCGACGATGTCGCCGGCTTGGAAGCGATCGAGATGCAGCTGCGCAAGCAGGTGCTCGGCTCCGCACCCGGTGCCATCGCTGCGACCAAGGAGCTGCTCGGCCAGATCGCCGGCAAGCCGCGCGACGAGGTGGTCCGCCTCGCCGCCGAGAATTTCGCCGACCGCATGGTCAGTGACGAGGCCAAAGAAGGCGTCGCCAGCTTCTTTGAAAAGCGCAAGCCGAGCTGGGTCGTGAAGCCGGAATGAACGACTATCGGGAAACTCTTCCGTTCGTCCTGAGCCTGTCGAAGGACAGCTGGCGCAATGCCATGCTTCGACAAGCTCAGCATGAACGGGTTGAAGGAAAATTAGCATGACAAGAATCAACACCCTCCTCGTTGCCAATCGCGGCGAAATCGCCTGCCGGGTCATGCGCACCGCCAAGGCACAGGGCATGCGCACGGTTGCGGTCTATTCCGATGCCGATGCCAAAGCACCCCATGTTCAGATGGCGGACGACGCGGTGCGCATTGGACCGGCTCCGGTCAATGAATCCTATCTGCTGGCCGACAAGATCATCCAGGCGGCAAAGGATACCGGCGCCGATGCGATCCATCCGGGCTACGGCTTCCTGTCGGAAAACGCGGCATTTTCCAAGGCCTGCGCCGATGCCGGCATCATCTTCGTCGGCCCGCCGGAAAAGGCGATCGACGTGATGGGCGACAAGGCCCGCTCGAAGCGCGCGATGATCGCCGCCGGCGTGCCCTGCGTGCCCGGCTATCAGGGCGATGAGCAGGCGGACGACGTGCTGATCGCCGAGGCGCAGAAGATCGGCGTGCCCTTGATGGTCAAGGCCGCGGCGGGCGGCGGTGGTCGCGGCATGCGGCTGGTCCATGATCTGTCCGACGTGCCCAATGCGATCAAGCTGGCGCGCTCGGAAGCGGAAAATGCCTTTGGCAATGGCGAGCTGATCCTCGAAAAGGCGATCATCAAGCCGCGCCATGTCGAGATCCAGGTCTTTGCCGACAGCCACGGCAACACCATCCATCTCGGCGAGCGCGACTGTTCGGTGCAGCGGCGCCACCAGAAGGTGATCGAGGAAGCGCCCTGCCCGGTGATGACGCCGGAATTGCGCGAGCAGATGGGCGCAGCGGCGGTCGAGGCGGCGAAGGCGGTCGATTATGTCGGCGCCGGCACCGTCGAATTTCTGCTCGACCAGTCGGGCGAATTCTATTTCCTCGAAATGAACACACGACTGCAGGTCGAGCATCCGGTGACCGAGGAAGTGACCGGTCTCGATCTGGTCGGGCTGCAGCTGAAAGTTGCGTCAGGCGACTTGTTGGGTCTGGAGCAGGCGGATATCACGCTCACCGGCCACGCCATGGAAGTCCGGCTCTACGCCGAGGACCCGGCGGACGATTTCCTGCCGAGCACCGGCCCGGTCCATCTGTGGAAGCCGTCCGACCTGTCGCGCGTCGACAGCGGCATCCGGACTGGCGGCGAAGTTTCGCCCTTCTATGATTCGATGGTCGCCAAGATCATCACCCACGGTGCCACCCGCGACGAGGCGCGGCGGCGGATGATCAAGGCCCTGTCCGAAACCGCCTTGTTCGGTCCAAAGACCAACCGCGATTTCCTGATCGATGCGCTGGACAAGCCGGACTTTGTCAGTGGCGAAGCGACCACCGCCTTTATCGCCGAAAATTACGGCGAGGACGGAGTCGATCTCGGCACCCATGATTTCGCCTCCTATGCCGTTGCCGCGGTGATCCACCACAAGCTGCGACAACAGGCGGCCCACCGGCTGGCGCTCAACGTCAATCCGGAGATGCTCGACTGGTCGAACACCGGTGCGCTGGAAACCGTGGTGCAATATGCCGAAGGCGAGGCTGCCCAGACCGTCCATGTCCATGTCGACCGGCCCGGCGAGTATCGAGTGATCGCGGGCGAGGACAAGGCTTCGGTCACCCTGATGAGCCTCACCGCCGACCATGCGAAGCTGCGGGTCGATGGCCGCACCGTCGAGGCCATCTATTATGACGATCACCGCACCCTCTATCTGGCGCTGCCGACGCGATCGCTGACGGTGACCGACCAGACCGGTCTCAGCGCCATGGAGGATGCCGGTGGCGGCGGCACCGTGGTCGCACCGATGCACGGGCTTTTGCTCGAGATCCTGGTTGAGACCGGTGCACGGGTTAGCAAGGGCGACAAGCTGGCGGTGCTCGAGGCGATGAAGATGCAGCACGAGATTCTGGCCGAAATCGACGGCACGGTCGAAGCGATCACCGCGACGGCAGGCAAGCAGATCGCGGCGGATGACCTGATTCTGGAGATTGTCGCGGATGAGGAAGCGGAAGAAGATTGATCTATTCCGTTAGCCCTGAGCCTGTCGAAGAGCAGATGGTGCGAGACCGCGCTTCGACAAGCTCAGCACGAACGGTCTAACGGTCTACAAGCGCCCTTCGACAGGCTCAGGGCTAACGGCAAGAGGGAATAAGCAATGAACAACAAGATCTGCGATCTGCTTGGCATCGAATTTCCGCTGGTCGCCTTCTCGCATTGCCGCGATGTCGTGGCCGCCGTATCCCGCGCTGGCGGCATGGGCGTGTTTGGCGGAGTCAATTGCTCGCCGGAAACGCTGGAAGAGGAACTGAGCTGGATCGATGCGCATGTCGACGGCAAGCCTTATGGTCTCGATATCATCGTCCCGAACAAGGTCGAGGGCAAGGGCGAGCAGCTGGATCCGGAGGCTGTTCTGGCGGCGCTACCGCAAGAACATAAGCTCTTTACCAATGACATAATGCAGCGTCATGGCGTCGACCCCGCCCGGATCGCGGACGATATCGAGGCGGTGCGCCGCGAACAGGTCGCCTTTACCGACAATTTGCGTGGCGGCACGGCAGCGGCGATACTGGAAGTCGCCTTTCGCCATCCAATCAAGCTGATCGCCAATGCCCTGGGCATCCCACCACAGGTGATGCTCGACATGGGACAGAAGCACGGCGTTCCCGTCGCCGCTCTGGTCGGCACGAAGGATCATGCGATGAGCCAGGTCGCGGCCGGGGTCGATATCATCATCGCCGTCGGCGGCGAGGCAGGCGGCCACACCGGCGAGATTTCGACGATGGTGCTGATCCCCGAGGTCTGCAACGCGCTGGCGCAGACCGGCGACAAGACGCCGGTGCTGGCCGCGGGCGGCATCGCCACTGGCGCGCAGATGGCGGCGGCGATGGCGATGGGCGCCAGCGGCGTCTGGTGCGGCTCGGTCTGGCTGACCACGGTCGAGGCGGAGACCAATTCGGTGGTGAAGGCAAAGATGCTCGCCGCCAGCTCGCGCGACACGGTGCGCGCGCGTTCACGCACCGGCAAGCCGTCGCGGCAGCTGCGCTCGCCCTGGACCGACGCTTGGGAAGCGGAAGGCGCGCCGACCCCGCTGCCGATGCCGCTGCAGTCGCTGGTCGCCGAACCGCCATTGCGGGTGATCGACAAGCTAAGCCAGGGCGACAGCCAAGGCGCGAAGGATCTGGCAACCTACTGGGTCGGCCAGGGCGTCGGTCTGATGAACGAGCAAATGACCGCCGGCCAGGTGGTGCAGGGCTTCAAGGAAGATTTCCTGACCGCCTATGAGCGGCTCTCGGCCAGTCTCGCCGACTGACCACCCCTATCCATCCTGCGCTTGTCGGCGCTCTGATTGCACCATATGTTCCGGTCATCTTCGCACGAAAGAAGCCGGGATGAGGATGGCATGACAGACACAACACAACCGCTGGCCGGGATCCGGGTCGTCGAATTTTCCACCATGATCACCGCCTCGCTGGCGACGATGATGTTCGCCCAGCAGGGTGCCGACGTGATCAAGGTCGAACCGCCCGGCATCGGCGATCCGATGCGCTGGCTGGGCAGCCAGAAGGGGGGAATCTCGGGCCTGTTCCACAATTGCAACCAGGCCAAGCGCTCGATCACCCTTGATCTCAAGTCGCCCGCCGATGTCGCCACCGCCCGGCAGCTGTGCCTGCAGGCGGATGTGGTGATCCACAATTACCGGCCGGGGGTGATGGACCGGCTGGGACTGGGCAGCGCCGCCCTGCGCGACGAAAAGCCGGAGCTGGTCTATTGCGCGATTACGGGCTTCGGCCATGAAGGGCCGCTTGCGAGCCGCCCGGCCTATGACCATGTGATGCAGGCGATGGCCGGCTTCATGACCCTGCAGGGCCACCCCTCCGGCTTCGCTTATGTCAAGACGCTGATCTGCGACAAGGTCACCGCCTATACCGCAGCGCAGGCGATCACCGCTGCGCTCTTCGCCCGCGAACGCAGCGGCTGCGGTCAGCATATCGACCTGTCGATGCTGGAAAGCTGCATCGCCTTTCTCTGGCCCGACGGCGGCATGCATCTGACGCTGAAGGGCGAGGATGTGGCCCATGGCGCACCCTTCGCGGATTATTATCAGCTGCCGCTGCGCTCGACCGACGGCGCCATCGCCTATGCGGCGATGACCGATGCCCACTGGGATGCGGTGTTCGATCTGGTCGGCAGGCCCGACCTGAAAGCCGAGGAAAGATATAAGGGGCTGGCCAATCGCAGCGTCCATATGGCCGAGCTGGCCTCGATCATCGCCGGCGAAAAGCCCAATCTGACCAGCGCGGAAATGGTGGCGATGCTGGCCAGCAACGATGTGCCGACCGCTGCCTGCCTGTCGCTGGAAGATTTGCCGACCGACCAGCAGGCGCTGGCCATGGGCATTTTCGAACAGTGCGAGCATCCCCTTCTCGGGCCGGTGCAGCATGTCACACCGCCGGCCCGCTTCGGTGGCCGCAAGCTGGCCCCCTGCGGCCCCAGCCCGGCGCTTGGTGAACATGGCGAAGCGATTCTGGCCGAACTGGCTGCCCGCCCGCAGCCATAGAGCGGATCAATCGACTCCGCCTTCGCCATCTTGTTGCGTAAATCTGCGATCCGGCTATTCTTTCCAGAAAAATATAAGGAGAGAATCGCATGACCTGGCAGATGGCCGATATCTGGGAAAATATTGCCCAGGCGATACCCGACAAGCCCGCGATCGTGGATGGCGACAAGCGCTACAGCTGGGCCGACTATGAAAATCGCGCCGCCAGGGTGGCGCAGGTCCTGACCGACCATGGCCTGAAGCCGGGCGCGAAGCTGTCGATCTATTCCTATAATGCAGCAGAATATCTCGAGACCCAGTTCGGGGCGTTCAAGGCGCGAATCGGCCCGGTCAATGTCAACTACCGCTATCTCGAAGCAGAGCTGACCCATGTGATCAACAACAGCGACAGCGAGGCTTTGGTCTTCCAGGCGCAATTCGCGCCGCGCGTCGCGGCGATCCGCGACCAGCTCGATCAGGTCAGGCTGTTCCTCGAGATCGACGACGGATCGGGCGAACATCTCGAAGGTGCGGTTTCCTACGAACAGGCGCTGCAGGCCGCAGAGCCGATGCCAGTGATCGAGCGGTCGGACGATGATCTCTACATGCTCTATACCGGAGGCACTACCGGCATGCCCAAGGGCGTGATGTATGATCAAAAGACATTTGCCAGCCGGCTGCTCGCCAAGGGTTTCGAAATGCGGATGATGGAACCGCCTGCGGACGCATCGGGCTTTGGCCCGCTGGTCCGGCAACTGCACGAGCTCGGCGCAACCCCGCGGGCCATTCCCGCCTGTCCGCTGATGCACGGCACCGGCATGTGGATCGGGGCGATGATCCTGCACAGCCTCGGCGGCTGCGTGATCCTGTTCAACAACAGCCATTTCGACCCTGCCGCGCTCTGGCAACTGGCGGCGCGGGAAAAGGTCACCGATATCACGATCGTCGGCGATGTTTTTGCCAAGCCGATGCTCGCGGCGCTGGATGACGTCAAGGCCGAGGGGCAAATCCCTGATTTATCCTCCCTTCTGATGATGGGTTCCTCTGGCGTGATGTGGTCGACCGAGGTGAAACGCGGGTTGCTCGCGCATCTGCCGCACATGGCGATCGTCGACAGCATGGGTTCAACCGAGGGCAGCATGGGCACGGCGATCACGACAGTGGAAAATATCGACGACAGCCAGACCGCGAAATTCGAGCTCAACCCGACGACCGTGGTGCTGACCGAGGATGGCAAGCCCGTGGCACCCGGCTCCGGTGAAATGGGGCTGATCTGCAACGGCGGGATGGTCCCGCTCGGCTATTACAAGGACGAAGCGAAAAGCGCAGAGACCTTCAGGACCTTCGACGGCGTCCGCTATTCGATCCCGGGCGACTTTGCGACGGTTGAGGCGGATGGCTCGATCACCCTGCTCGGACGCGGCTCTGCCTGCATCAACAGCGGCGGCGAAAAAATCTTTCCGGAAGAGGTAGAGGAAGCGCTGAAAACGCATGAGTCGGTCTATGACTGTCTGGTGGTCGGCCTGCCCGACGACCGCTTTGGCCAGAAGGTAACCGCCGTGCTGTCGATGGCAGACGGCTTCCGCTTCGATGAAGCGGCGCTCGCCGAACATGTCCGCACCCGGCTGGCTGCCTACAAGGCCCCTCGCGCCTTCATCCTGGTCGACGAGGTGCCGCGCGCGGCCAATGGCAAGGCGGGTTACAAGGCCGCCAGGGACATTGCGTTGCAGCGTGTGCAGATAGCGGCATAGACCTCGGATACGGTCGCTGCTGACAGATCATTCCTCCGGCCGGTCATTGACGGACCGGCCGCACAGGCCCCATGGCCGTCCGATGCTGGTCGAGCTGATTCACAATCCCGCGTCGGGTACATTTGACGAATTCCGCCTGGATGTCCTCTCGCGCGCGTTTCAGGCATGCGGAGCCAGGGTCAGGCTGGGCCGGACCGAACATGACGGGCGGTTCGAAATTTTTCCGGAGTCCGACCTGATCTGCATATCCGGTGGAGACGGCGCGCTGCGTCTGGTTGTCGCGTCGATGGCGAGAGCGGGTCTGGCAAAACCGCTGTGCGTCTACCCCGCCGGAACCGTCAATCTCGTAGCCCGGGAACTGGGCTATTCCTCCGATCCGGAACGATTTGCCCGGGAGGTCATGGCGGGCTTTCTCGCCGGAAAAAGCGCGCGGCTGGCGGCACCGACCGTCACCAGCGACGGCCAGCCCTTTGTCGCCTGCATCAGCGCCGGGCCGGACGGGCAGGCGGTGGCGCGGCACAGCCCGGCGCTGAAGAAGCGGATCGGCGGAGCCGCCTATGCCTGGGCGATGGTTCGGCTGCTGGCGGACTGGCCGCAGCTGCATTTTTCGCTGACAGTGGACGCGGCGGACGGCAGCCAGAGCGTGCTTTCAAGCGCCGCCTTTTACGTGATCAAGGCCCGCCACTATGCCGGCAGCTGGACGCTGGCTCCGGCGGCGGCGATGGCGTCGGATATCTTCCATATCGTGTCGCTGAGCCGGGCGCGGCGCCGCGATTTCATCGGTTTTCTCGTGACCGTCGCGCTTGGCCGTGATCCGGCGCGGCTGGCCTTTGTCCAGTCTCTCCCGGCCCATGGCCTGACGATAGCGGCCGAGGATGAACCCTCGCGACTGGCCGCCTTTCAGGTCGACGGCGACATGATGCCGGTACAGGCCCGCGAAATCAGGATGAGCGAAACGGCCGTTACCTACTGCCTGCCGCTTCCGGAATGATTCACGCTTCCTGCGCAGCCCCGCAATGCGCGGCGATCAGGTCAACCATTTCCGGCAATTTGCTCGGCGGCAGATCATGGCCCATGCCCTCGACCAGTTCAAAGCGTGCACCCTTGATATTGGCCGCGATATCCCTGCCGCAGGCTGGCGGAATAAGCGGATCGTCGGCGCCATGGATGACCATGGTCGGCACCTTGATCCGGTTGGCCACCGGCCGCAGATTGCCGGTATCGATGATCGCTGCCATCTGGCGTTTCGGGCCAGCCGGATAGAAGGCCCGTTCCTGCGCCAGTTTCATCATCGCCCGGCGTTCTTCGGGGCGGTTGCGCCCCTCCTCCGACGCGATCAGCGACGAGAAGGCGAGACCCAGTTCCAGCGCCTCGTCGGGGGTCCGCGCCTTGGCCCGGGCCGTCTGCATCAGCACCCGGCGGACATCGGCATGGGCCCCCGGCAGCCCCGGCCCGTTGGTCGAAGACATGACCGGCGTGAAGGACAGGACCCGGTCCGCATGGTCCGCAGCGATCAGCTGGCCGATCATGCCGCCCATTGAGGCACCGACGATATGCGCCTGTTCAATCTCCAGCGCGTCGAGAACGCCGACCGCGTCCCTCGCCATATCGCTCAATGTATAGGGCGCCATCTGCCGCCGCGGGAACAGGCGTTTGGTGATCAGCTGGCGGATCGGATTGGGCCCGCGCACGCCATCAAATTTATAGGACAGCCCGACATCCCGATTGTCAAAGGTGACAACCCGAAAGCCCTTTTCGACCAGCCCGTTGACGAAATCCATCGGCCAGTAAATCAGCTGCGCCGTATAGCCCATGACCAGCAAAATTGCCGGATCTTGCAGATTGCCGTGGTCTTCGACTTCAATATTGATGCCATTGGCGATGACTTGCATTGGGTTATCCCGCTTGATCCGAAAAAAGGATCAGTACCAGAAAGCCCGGACGTTACAAGAAGCGCCGCGCCCTGGGCTAAGGCCGTTCGGCCCGGTCTGGCGGGCCGCTATCATTCTGCGCGATGGTGCGGCTGGAACCAACGGCCACGGTACCCAGCCGGGCGACCTGATGGTCGTCGTCGACCACCGCCCGCGCCGCCAGGATTGGCGACACCCCGATCGCCTGCGCCGACAGGGTGCCGACGCGGAGGCTATATTGGCCGTAGGGCACGCCATCGAACAGGAAAAAGCCGTCAAATTCCGTCTCGGTTTCCCGGACGACACGGCCAGCGCCGTCGACCAGTTCGAGGCCGACACCGGCAAGCGTGCCGCCGCCACTGCGGATCAGCGTTCCCTCGACCTCGCCGGCGCTGACCAGCGGCAGTTCGACCGTTGTCGCGACGCCGGGGCGCGGCGTGATCACTATGCCGGGCAGCGCGGGCTGGATATAGGGACTGGGCAGGCTGCTGCTGTCTATCCCGATCAGTACAGGCCGGAACGGCTGCAGATTGTCGATGACCGCGCGTCCGTTGGCGTCGGTTGGGGTAAGCGCTACCGACTGTCCGGCGGTCAGCTCGACATGTTCCGCCAGCCTCTCTCCGGGCTGGCGAATACCGTCCCGGTTTTTGTCGTAAAAGACGATCGCCATCGCTTGGCCGCTATTGGCCAACTTGTTGTTTGAAATGCGGAATTTCCCGCTTCGCGGATCCGGTCCGAGACTGAACACCAGATTGAGTCCGGCCGCCACCGATCCGTCGCTCGCGGCCTCCGCGCTGGCGGTCAGCGAGAAATGGTCGAACCGGCGCACGATTCCGATTGCGGCCCGTCCGCGGTTCAGTCCGGCGTCATAGCCCAGTTCCGCACGCCAGTCGGATCGCTCGCCGGCGCGCCATTCGCCAGTGAAATTGACTCGTTCGAACCGCTTTTCGGGCGCCAGACGATAAAGCGCCTCCCCACGCAGCCGCACCTTGCCGATCCGGCCATTGGCCAGCAGTCGTGCGCCCAGCCGGTCGGGCGGGTCGGGTCCGATATCGCTGAATCCCTTTTCCCAGTTGAGTTCACCGGTCAGCGAGAGCCGGTTCAGATTGAGCGACATGCGACCCGTCAGGTCGAGACTGTCGCGCCCGTCGGCACGGGTGTCATATTGTGCGTCGATATGAACGGGCACTGCCTTGCTGCCGATCTTGAAGCTGTGGTCGACCGAGACACGGTGCCGTGATTCGACATTGTCTTCTATCTGGTCGGAGACAAAGCCGCCCCGCGCCCACACCGATTCGGCGGTGATATAGCTATTGCCCAGCTGGCCCAGCAACTGGCCGCGAAAAGCCATACCGCCGCCCAGGTCCGATGCCGCAGAAAGCTCGGCCAGCGCCGGACCCACGGCCCGGCGAACCGATCCTTCCAGATAGTCATGGCGGGTGCCTTCGATCTGCAAGCTGAACAGCGATGCGGCCACCGAGGTCTTGGCGTTGAGCCCGCGCTCCACCCCCACGCCGCCGCGCCAGCCGCCCTGACGGACCGGGGCCTGCGTGCCCAGCCGGACGAGATCCTCCCCGGCTTCATGGATGCCAGCCCAATAATAGGTTTTTCGTGGCGGAATGGAGTCCAGGCCTACCGGAATGACCTTGATATCGCGCCGGATCTGTCCCTGCGGGCCATAGAGCACGATTTCGAAGCGATTCTGGCCATAGAGCAGCGGCACATCGATAAATTCAAACCGCCCGTCAGCCCGATTTTCGGCAAAGGCGAGCAGCTGGTCGTTGCGATAAAGTTCGGCGTCCCAGCCGCTCGGCAGTTCGCCTCGGAAACTGGTGCGGTCAAAATTGTCCGGCCGCTCGATCGGACGGTTGGTCACCAGGGCGCCTCGGCCAGCGACCGACTGCGAGACCAGCGGGGTGGAAAAGGTTGATATATCACCGAGAGCGAAATGCGTCGCCTTTAGCGGGCCAAGCAATTGCCCCTTGGGATCGGTACGATAGGCACGAAGCCGCAGATTTTCCGGCACGCCCCTGTTGTCCGACGACAGGCGCGCATCAAAGCTTGCCTTGCCGACTTCGCCCGATGCGTAAAGTTCATAGCGCAAGTCAAATTGCTGCCCCGATCTCTTGTCCTTCAGGCCACCCGCGGATACCACGGCGTCGACCGACGGTGTCCGCCACAATTTATAGGGTTCCGACGATTGCGGCAGGCCAGACAGATCAAAGCTTTTGCTCGGCCGGATTTTGGCCGCCTGTTCCTGGCGCGCCAGCGCGCGCTCAAAGGGCAACTGCGTCTCGGACCGGATGCTGAGCAGGGCATTGGACAGATCCGGCGTAAAATCTACCGCAAACCAGCGCGACAGGCTTTCCACGTCGACGCACCAGCCTTCGGGCACGTCATAGACTTGCCCGGACGTCAGTTTTGTGCTGCTGCCCGCGATCTCGACCGTTCCGGTATCGCGGTCGATCGTCAATGTCTGGCTTTCAGAAAAAATCCAGCCAGTTGCGCGGCGCGACTTTTTATCGAGCCGAAGCGGGATATCCATGGCGATGATCATGTCGGCAAGATCAACGCATATGCCGGAATCGGTCTGATAGCCCCTGACTCCTTCGCCGAGACGATATTTACCCGAGCGCAGATCGAACAACAACGCATCATCATCGCTGGCAGACCAGCCGCTGGTCGCAGCGGCTGGCGATGCAAGGAACAGCGAAGCCGCCGAGATCGCAACAATCCCCGCGGCCCTGACCAGCGCACGAAGGCCCTGGCCAATTATATTCTGTCGCTGCCCCATTTTTACATCATGACCGTTTGACGGCGTGGCGCCGTCTCAAGTCATTGACGAATAATGTTTATCTGATGACCATATCGGATTTGGCGATCAGCGCTCCGCCATCATTGGCTGCCTCATAATAGGCAACCGTAACGGGTCCGTTGAGCTGCGCTGCAATGTCCGGCGACACCGGCAGGGAGACCGTTCTTTTGGTCACTTCCGGATAGACGGCGATACCGCGCGCGATCATCACCGGCTCTTCGACGCCGGGCTTGGTGATCCGGATTTCGCCATAGGTCGAACGATCGCCCGACCGGCTGAGATCGAAGGCAAAGGATTGGCCATCGGCATCTTTTTCCATGCGGCCGTTGGCAATGGCTGCGGTCGCCTGGAGATTACCGTAACGAACGATGACCGGAATGGTCACACCGTAGATCGGCGTCAGCGCGATCGTAAATCCGCCGTCCGGGACTTCCCGATCAGTGACCGAACGGGCTTCCGGGATCGCCCGGAAAAGCAGATGCACCCGATATTCTCCGTCAGCCAGGCCCTCGGGCGCGCGAACACCCAGGCGAATGGCCTGCGGCTGGTTCGGCGGCAGGGTTACCCGGCGCGGCGCATAGCGAATCATCGCCTTTGCGGCCTGCTCCATGGCATTGGCCTGGTCTTCGCTGACTTCTTCCAGCCGCCCATCCGGCGTCATCCGGCGCAGTTCGAGTGAAATCCGGTAGGTTGCGGTTTCCGAACCGATATTGTTCAAGATCACTTCTGTACCACGGTCTCCGTCCAGCACCACGCGCGTGGGTGCCACCAAAAGATCGCCAGCGGCCTGTGCCGGCGCGCTTGTCATCATCATTGCTGTCGCAAGGCCGGTCAGCCCGATGCAACAGCTCTTCAAAGCCCTGAAAGCCTGGTTGGTCATCATATTCTCCGTCTTTACTGGTCATATTGCACGGATTAGGCGTTCTTTTTCCGCCTTCCCGGCTGGGCTTATGAAGAAAGATGGTTACCAAAGGGCTAACCACAGGGCATCGCGGGTATCGGCTTGCGCCGGTCAAAGCCGCGGGCACGAAAAACCCGCTCGCGAGCGGGTCGCGAGCGGGTGATTCTGTTTCTCTCTGGCGACCTGTCGGCCCCCGACAGAGTCTTCAGTTATAGTTGACTGTCACGTTGAAGCTGCCTTCATAGGCGCCATCGGCCTGGTTGGCACCCACGTTGAGCAGTCCGCCGACGTTGAAAGAGCCGGTGCCGCCGGTCAGCGTCAGCGTTGAAGCACTGGCGACAATATTGGCGGTCATGCTGTTGGTGCCGCTGGTCAGCGTAACGGTCGGATCCGAAGCAACGCTCACGGTTTCGCCAGCCGTGCCGGTGACATCAAATCCGGCGGCGGACGTGGTGCCCGAGCAGACGAGGCCGGCACCGCAGGAACGGCCGCCAGCGCTGACCGATACGGTCGACGCAGCCGCGCCGGTAACGATCGTGCCGAAATCGAGAGCGCTGCCATCGGAATTGACGGTAACCTGTTGCAGGATATTGGCGCGAGCATCTGCGGTCGCTGTATCGGCTCTTGCCGCTGTTGCGCTCATCAGCGAAGCCACAAGCACAGACGAGGCCAAAACGGCCTTGGTAAATTTATTCATAGTTACTGGTCCCTATTTTTTTGCGTGGTTGAACGGACGCATGCGGTGTAGCCGGACCAAACCCACTGGTCGGCTATCGCCTGTGTCAGCATTCAGCCGCTCTTATCCTGTGGAAAGAATAAGTCTTTGCTGCGAGTCATGGTTAATTTCAAATTAACCTGCTAACTGACTGATATATAATATTAATATTGGGTTACAACCACACGGTACCGCGCGCTTCAGGCCCCGTTCCGGAAGATTTGATGCCCGACGGACGCCGGAACTCTAGATATGTTCGCCGGTCAGCCGCTGGCAAATCAGGTCAAGTTGGTCGAGATTGCCATATTCAATCGCCATGGTGCCGCCCTGCCCCTGCCCGTCCGGCCGGATCTTGACATTCAGGCCCAGCAGATCGCCGAGATGGGTTTCCAGCGCCTGGATATCCGCATCATTTTCGGACAGCGACGCGCCCGCTTTCCTGGTCGACGGCGTTTTGCTACCGGCCAGGGCTTTGCGAACCAGCCGTTCGACGTCTCGCACCGATAATCCCTTTTGGGCGATCTGCGGCGCAAGCTCTTCGGCATTGGGGGCGTTGATCAGCGCGCGGGCATGACCCATGGTGAGCTTGTCATCGACCACCAGCGCCTTCACGCTGGCCGGCAATTCCAGCAAGCGGATCAGATTGGCAATATGACTGCGGGATTTGCCCACAATCTCGGCCAGTCGCGCCTGACTATGGCCGAAATCCTGACTCAGCCGCGCATAGGCCTCTGCTTCTTCGATCGCATTGAGGTCCTTGCGCTGGACATTTTCGACGATCGCAATTTCCAGCGTTTCTTCGTCGTTGAGATTGCGGACGACGGCCGGAATCTGGTGCAGGCGAGCGCGCTGTGCGGCGCGCCAGCGCCGCTCACCGGCGACAATCTGGAAATTCTTGCCGTGCGGGCGGACGACGATCGGCTGGATCACACCGCGCTGGCGCATGCTGCTGGCCAGTTCATCCAGCGCATCGGAATCGAACGTCTGGCGCGGCTGGTCTGGATTGGGCCGGATATCGGAAACCGCGATCGAGCGCAGTCCCTCGATGATCGTCCCCGTGGCGGCGCTGCTTTCCTCGGCCGACTCGCCGGTGACAATCGGCTCTTCGCGCTGGATATCGCCGAAGAGGCTGTTCAGCCCCCTGCCCAGTCCGGTCACCCGCTTGGCCGGGCGCTTGGCCGTCTCCTTCGCCGTCTCCTCATCGGCCATCAGGCAGCCACCTTGCGGTCGGGCAGACGCCCGATCAGCTCGCGCGCCAGATCGATATAGGCAACCGATCCGCTGCAGCGATGATCGTAGATCAGCGCCGGAAGCCCGTGGCTCGGCGCTTCGGACAGACGGACGTTGCGCGGAATCACCGTATCAAAGACAACATCGCCCAGACAGGCCCGGACGTCATCCGATACCTGCTCGGTCAGCTTGTTGCGCCGGTCATACATGGTGAGGACCACGCCCATCACCGAAAGCTGCCGGTTGAAACGGGCCCGAATGCGCTCGACGGTCTGCAAAAGCTGACTCAGCCCTTCCAGCGCGAAAAATTCGCATTGCAGCGGCACCAGCAGGGATTCAACCGCGACCATCGCGTTGAGCGTGAGCAAGCCCAGCGACGGCGGGCAGTCGATCAGAATGATATCCCAGCGACTGTTGTCGGCGGCGTCCAGCGCCTTTTTCAGACGGTGAGTGCGCTCCTCGAATTCTACCAGCTCGACCTCCGCACCGGACAGATCGACGGTGGCGGGTACAATTTCGAGGCCCGGAACCTTGGTCTGGTTGATACAGTCGGAGAGCGAGACATCATTGATCAGCAGATCGTAGCTGCTGTTGACGCGGTCGCCCTGCGACAATCCGAGGCCGGTCGAGGCATTGCCCTGCGGATCGAGGTCGATCAGCAGTACTTTCCACCCGCTTGCGGCCAGCGCGGTGGCCATATTGATCGCTGTGGTCGTCTTGCCCACACCGCCCTTCTGATTGGCTATTGCGATACGAACCATGGCAGGTCTACCCTAAAAAACCGGTTTCTAGCCCTTGCCCACCAAGATTCCGGCGTCCGGATCGGTCAAACTATGTTCCACGTGAAACATTTTTTGCCGTTTTGGTGACAGGCCTTTCAACTCCCTTACCGCATTTTTGCCTTTAGGTAAGAGCCAAACCGTATTTTTTGTGGAAAAGCGGTGCGAAAGTGCGATGAGCCGATCCAGCGGAGCGAAAGCCCGCGCGCTGATCACATCGGCGGGGAAGCTTTCGATATTCTCGAGCCGGTCTGCCAGCACCAGCGCATGATCGTCAATAGCAGTCTGGTCGATGACATGATTGAGAAACTCGCATCGCCGTTTCCGCGATTCAACCATCTGCACCTGGTAGTTGCCGAGGATCGCAATCACGATACCGGGAAAGCCGGCCCCCGTCCCGAGATCCAGCCAGACTTTGCCAACCTCGGGCTTCGGCGCGTAGCGCAACAGTTGCGCGCTATCGACGATATGCCGTCCCCACAGACTGTCTGCGCTGGCTTTGGAAATCAGATTCTGCCGCTGCATCTCGTTGCGCAGCAGCGCTATGAACAGTTCGAGCCGCTGCCGTGTTTCACGTGAAACATCATATTCAGCGCGCAGCCAGGCCTGCGCCTCATCTTCGGTCATGCGGCCAGCGTCCGGCTGTGGCGTCTGGCATGAACGAGAATCGCGGCCAGCGCGGCCGGTGTAATGCCCCTGATACGGGATGCCGCAGCCAATGTCTCCGGCCGGGCCTTGGTCAGCCTTTCGACCATTTCATTGGAAAGACCGGCTATTCCCGCATAGTCGATATCGGTGCCGAGCGTGATCTGCTCGTTGGCGCGCAAGTCCCGCAATTCCGATTCCTGCCGTTCGAGATAGGGTGCATAGCGTGCGTCTTCCTCGATCTCGGCCAGCAGTTCGGCATCTCCGTTGCGCAAACATGCTTCCAGTTCTTCCAGCGAACGGATCGAGATATTGGGGAAGCGGAGCCAAGCGAAAAGGCTTTGCCGGGTTCCGTCACGGCGCACCTCGACACCGGCCTTTGCCAGATCATCGGTGGAGCAGCTTCGGTCGAGCACGTTCAGGATAGCAGCACGGGACGATTGCCGACGGGAAAACCAGTCGGCCCGTTCCCCCGAGACGCATCCGGTTTCGAGCGCAATCGGCGTCAGCCGGGTGGACGCATTGTCTGCCCGCAGCCTCAGACGATATTCCGCCCGAGCGGTCAGCATCCTGTAAGGTTCGGTGACACCCTGCAGCACCAGATCGTCGATCATCACCGCCATATAGCTCGTGCCCCGATCAAGCAGCGGAGCCTCCCTCCCCTGCACGGCGCAAGCGGCACCCAAGCCAGCGATCAGCCCCTGCGCCGCTGCTTCTTCATAGCCGGTCGTGCCATTGATCTGCCCGGCGCAATAAAGCCCCTCGAGATCGCGAACGCGGAGCGACCGGTCCAGCGCCCTTGGGTCGATATGATCATATTCGACCGCGTAGCCCGGAACCAGTATCTCGGCATTGGCCAGACCGTCCATGGTGCGAACGAAGGCGAGCTGGACATCCGCGGGCAGCGAGGTGCTGATGCCGTTGGGATAGACGAGATTGCTGTCGAGTCCTTCCGGCTCGAGAAAGACCTGATGCGAATCGCGATCCGCAAAGCGGTGAATCTTGTCCTCGATGGAGGGACAATAGCGCGGCCCCTGCGCATCAATGGCCCCGCTGAACAACGGCGAGCGATCAAGCGACGCCCGGATAATCTCATGGGTTTCGGAGCTGGTCCGGCTAACCGCGCAAAAGGTCTGCGGTACCTGCCGTCCGTTCGACAGCGGCGACATTGTCCAGCCATCCTCATCCGATGGCTGCTCGGGCAAGGCGGCCCAGTCGATCGTCCGCCCATCCAGGCGCGGCGGCGTTCCGGTTTTCAGACGGGCGATTGGCAGACCCGCATCGCGAATCTGCTGGCCCAAAGAAACCGACGCTGCCTCCCCGGTCCGCCCGCCGGCGACCGTTTCCTCGCCCCGAAACAATTTGCCGTTCAGAAAAGTCCCGGTCGCCAGAACCACTGCCTCGGCGTGAATTTCCGAACCGTCGGCCATGCGGATACCGGAGACGGTGGAGCCGGACAGAATAAGGCTCGCGACCTCTCCCTCGATGATGGTCAGGCCATCCTGCGCATCGAGCATCCGGTGAATGGCGGCTTTGTAGAGTTTCCGGTCAGCCTGGATCCGCGGCCCCTGCACCGCCGTGCCCTTGGACAGATTGAGCATGCGATAATGGATAGCAGCGGCATCGGCAGCCCTTCCGATCAGGCCGTCAAACGCATCGACCTCGCGGACCAGATGGCCCTTGCCCAGCCCGCCGATAGCCGGGTTGCAGGACATCGCCCCGATACTGTCGCGGGTAAAGCTGACCAGAGCGGTCGACACGCCCATGCGCGCTGCCACGGCAGCGGCCTCGCAACCGGCATGGCCTCCGCCAACCACAATGACATCAAATTTCCGCATCATGCCGCGGCCCATAGCCCAAGCGGCTTTGCAGGTCAAAATCTACCGCACCGGTCATCTGTTCCACGTGGAACAATCATTTGCCGATACAGAATTTACCGAACAGCCCGTCGAGCATATCCTCGGTGCTCGCTCTGCCGGTAATCGCATCCAGCGCCTTGCGCGCCATCCGCAGATGCTCCGCCACAATCAGATAATCGGTCTCGTCCATCATCACCGCGAGGTTTTCGCAGGCCGCGGCCAGATGGTCGGCCTGCCGCGCATTGATGCTGACCTGATCGATGTCCGGCAATATATCTTTCGCCTTCCCAATCAGAAAGTCGACCAGCGCATCCATCCCTTCACCGCTGACCGGCGAAAGCGTGAAGGATCCCTCGCCCTTCGGCACATGATCGGGGTGATCACTGCGCGACCCGACCTCGACCAGATTGTCGGAACGCGGGCCCTGCCCTTGCTCGCCGAGCCACAATATGATGTCGGCGCTGGCAAATTGCTGGCGGGCCCGGTCGATCCCGATCTGCTCGATGACCTCCACTCCGCTCTCCCGCACGCCCGCCGTATCAATGAAGAGAAAGGGAACACCGCCGAGCGCAATCGGCACCTCAATCACATCGCGGGTGGTCCCCGCGATATCGGACACGATCGCTGCTTCCCGTTCGACCAGCGCATTGAGCAGAGTCGACTTGCCGCTGTTCGGCGGACCCCCGAGCACCACCCGGATTCCGTCGCGCAGTTTTTCGGCACGCGGCCGGGCCAGCAGACCACTCATGTCCCCGACGAGAGATTGCACCGCCTGCCGGACCCGATCGGCCTGCGCCGGGGTCACATCATCCTCGTCGGAAAAATCCAGTTCGGCCTCAACCTGGGCCGACAATTGCAAGATGCGGTCCTGCCAGTCTTCCACCTTGCGTGACAGCGCGCCGCCGGCATTGCGCACGGCCGCCCTGCGCTGCAGCTCGGTTTCGGCAAACAGCAGGTCGGACAGACCCTCCGCTTCCGCCAGATCGATCCTGCCGTTGGTAAAGGCCCGGCGGGTAAATTCTCCCGGCTCCGCCCGGCGCAAGCCACTGATCTGCTCGAGCGCGCCCTCGATCGCTCGGATAACCGCTCGCCCGCCATGACAATGGATTTCGGCCAGATCCTCTCCGGTGGCGCTGTTCGGCCCCGGAAACCAGAGACACAGGGCCTGGTCCAGCATCTCTCCATTAACCATATCGGTTATATTACGCAGGGTAGCTACACGCGGTTCTGGTAAACCACCGGTCAGGCCGGCTAAGGCTTTTCCCGCCACCGGACCGCTAATCCGCAGGATTCCGATCGCCGCCGGCGGCTGTCCGCTCGACAGGGCGAAAATGGTGTCATCAGCGATCATTATGGCTGTAAACGGTAGCTAGTCGGACTTTTTCTTGGCAGATGCCGATTTTCCGCCGCCCGCAGCGCCCATCGCGCCGGTCACAAAGGACGAAAACATTTTCAGACCCGCCTCGCCCATCGGTGCGATGATCTTGGTGAAATTCTGGAGCTGCTCGACCGAATTGGCGCCCTGCAGAAATTTCGACATTTCGTCCACATAGCGTTCATTCAGTTGCGCCACATCCGGCAGACCGATCAGTCGGCGGGCCTCTTCCGGCGTGCAATCCAGTTCAACGGTGACTTTCATTATGTCTTCCTCTGTTTGACCGTTGCAGCGAAGTTCCCTCCCTCACCCAACAGGCTGATGTTCCACCTTGCCTGCATCTGATATGGGGATATTGTGACCAAAGAATCAAGTGATGATACAAAGGAGCTGGAAAATGGGCGCTATGGAACAGGTAAAAACACTCGAAGCAGACGCGGAATTCCCCTGCTATGTGGCAAGGCCGGATGGCGAGGCAACGGCTGCGATCATCGTGATCCAGGAAATCTTTGGCGTCAACAAGGGCATCAAGGCCAAATGCGACCATTGGGCGAGCCTTGGCTATCTGGCGCTGGCGCCGGATCTCTACTGGCGGATCAACGAGGGAACCGATCTTGATGCCGATGTCGAGGAAGAGTTCCAGACCGCGCTCGACCTGATGGGGAAATTCAATCAGGATCAGGGGATTCGCGATATCGAGGCGACGATCCACTTCGCCCAACAGGCGATCGGCAGCCACAAGGTCGGCTGCGTCGGCTATTGCCTGGGCGGCCGGCTGGCCTTCATGACCGCCTGCCGCACCGATATAAGGGCCTCCGTCGGCTATTATGGCGTGGGCATCGACGGTCTGCTGGACGAGAAACATGCCATTTCGCATGAGGTGATGCTGCATATCCCGACCGCCGACGGCTTTGTCTCACCCGAAACCCAGGCCGCGATGCACGCCGGACTGGATGACCATCCCAAGGTCACGCTGCACGATTATGAAGGGCTGGACCACGGCTTTGCCGCCGAGTTCGGCGAACGCCGGAACGAAACCGCCGCCAGCCTGGCCGACCGGCGTACCGAAGCCTTTTTCGAGGAATATCTGGTGTGAGCGCCCGCGACAATCTGAAGGTCTGGCATCATCATATCGAGAACAAGGGCCAATCCGGACTCAGCGACCAGCTGGCCGAGGACGCGGTGTTCCACTCGCCCGTGGTCCACACGCCCCAGGCCGGCAAGCCCATCGTCTTGGCCTATCTCAGCGCCGCTGACATGGTGCTCGGCAATGACAGTTTCCGCTATGTGCGCGAGATTGTCGATGACGAGGCCAATATGGCGATGCTGGAATTCGAGCTCGAGCTGGACGATATCCACGTCAACGGCGTCGATATCATCAGCTGGAACGAGGAAGGCAAGATTCAGGACTTCAAGGTCATGGTCCGGCCACTCAAGGCGATCAACAAGGTCTGGGAAGAAATGGGCAAGATGCTGGAGACGATGAAAGGTTAAGCCAGGCGATCCAGGACGAATGAGGCGCGCTCTTCGACGCTCATTTTGGGCAGTGTAACCGGATCATAGCCATAGCGTTCCCACGCCGCCTTTACCGCAAAATAAGTAGCCCTGGCTTCCTGCCAGCCCTGTATCCGGTCGTCATCCTGCTGATAGATTTCCCGCCACGGCGGCGCGATAAACACAGGACCCTGATAACGATAGGTGCGACAGGCCTGATCAACTTCATCGGCTATCGGCAGGCCCATCAAATCCAGAAATCCGGCATTGTCCGCAAAGCCCCTGTCAAACAGCCATCGCTCGGAACGGGAATGCGCGGCTTTGAAATTGTCGATATCCAGCTTCAGAATTTCAAGCGCATAAGCAAGAGGATCCTGCTGACGCAGTTCATGACCGCCGTTCCTGCTCAAAACGGCCCTTCCGGACTCGGAACCTATGGAAATTCCTTTTCCGGCCAGCTGCTCACAAAGGGTCGTTTTTCCGGCTCCGGGTCCTCCGGTAATGACGGCAATATTTCTGGCGGTCAGAATCACCCGAACAGCGTCAGCACGCCAATCGTCTGATCATCACCCAGCAAGCCCGTATAGATCATCTTGCCGGCGACATAGACGATCACCGCCAGACCCAGATAGGCGATCCACTTGTAGCGCTCGATATATTTCGCGATGACATTGGCGGCCAACCCCATCAGCGCCACCGACAGCAACAGGCCGATGACAAGGATCCCGGGATGCTCGCGCGCCGCGCCCGCCACGCCCAGAACATTGTCGAGACTCATCGACACGTCGGCAGCGGTCACGCCCCATACGGCGCCCCAGAAGGTCTTGGACGATTTGACGCCGCTATGTTCGTCTCCGACAATCTCGTCGGACCCTGCGGATTCTCCCTCGTGGAAAATCTCGCGATAGAAATTCCAGCCGACCCAGAGCAGCAGCAGGCCGCCGGCCAGGACCAGCCCGACGATCTGCAACAGCTGCACCACGATCAGGGCAAATATGATCCTCAGCACCAGTGCCGCGGCAATCCCGATCAGAATCACCTTGCGCCGCTGGTCCGCCGGCAAGCCGCCGGCCAGTGCGCCGACAACAATCGCATTGTCGGCGGCAAAAACGAGGTCGATCAGCACCACCTGCCCGAAGGCCGCCAGCGCCGCCGGCGAGCCGATATTGGAGAAATCATGGACAATCGCGCCCCAGATATCGGAAAAGGAGCCGAGTCCGCTGGCTGCAGAGAGAATAGAAAGCAGTTCAATCATCACAAAACCGATCGTCCATAATAGCTTATAACCGGCATAGGGTCATAAAATTGGTGAAGCAAGGCGCTCCATTGCCGATATTCCGGCGACCGCCGAAAGCCGTCGCGGTGCGATTCAATCCGGTCCCACTGGATCAGCAACAGATAGCGTGCAGGGTCATCCGCAGATGGCCTGACCTCGATCGATTGAAAGCCCGGCTGGCAGGCAACCAGCGGCCTGGCTTTTGCGAGCGCCGCCACGAATGCCTCTGACTGCCCCGGTCGGACCTGCAGAATCGCATGTTCGACAATCATCAGGCCAGCCTTGCCGTGCTATTGATTCATGCTGTCGAAGAAATCGTCGTTGGATTTGGAATCCTTCATCTTGTCGAGCAGGAATTCCATCGCGTCGATCGTCCCCATCTGCATGAGGATGCGGCGCAGTACCCACATTTTCTTGAGCTTCTCGTCCTCGACCAGCAATTCTTCCTTGCGGGTCCCGGACTTGCCGACGTCGAGCGCCGGGAAGATGCGCTTGTCGGAAACCTTGCGGTCGAGCACGATTTCCGAGTTACCCGTACCCTTGAATTCTTCAAAGATAACTTCGTCCATCCGGCTGCCTGTATCGATCAGCGCGGTCGCGATGATCGACAGCGAACCGCCTTCCTCGATATTCCGCGCAGCACCGAAAAAGCGCTTTGGCCGCTGCAGAGCATTGGCGTCGACACCGCCGGTCAGCACCTTCCCGGAGCTTGGCACCACGGTGTTATAGGCGCGGCCGAGACGAGTGATCGAGTCGAGCAGGATGACGACATCATGCTTGTGCTCGACCAGGCGCTTGGCCTTCTCGATCACCATTTCGGCAACCTGGACGTGGCGGGTGGCGGGCTCGTCAAAGGTCGAGCTGATCACTTCGCCCTTCACCGAACGCTGCATGTCGGTCACTTCTTCCGGCCGCTCGTCGATCAGCAGCACCATCAGATAGACTTCTGGATGGTTGTCGGTGATCGCCTTGGCAATATTCTGCAGCAGCACGGTTTTACCGGTGCGCGGCGGCGCCACAATCAGCGCGCGCTGCCCCTTGCCCTGTGGCGAGATAATGTCGATCACCCGGGCGGACTTGTCCTTCTCGGTCGGATCAAGACTGTCGAGCTTGAGCTTCTCGTCGGGATAGAGCGGCGTCAGATTGTCAAAATTGACCCGGTGACGCACCGCGTCGGGATCGTCGAAATTGATCGAGATCAGCTTGGTCAGCGCGAAATAGCGCTCGCCGTCGCGCGGTGCCCGGATTTCGCCTTCGACGGTATCGCCCGTGCGCAGGCCGAATTTCCGCACCTGATTGGGAGAGACATAAATATCGTCGGGGCCGGCGAGATAATTGGCATCCGCCGAGCGCAGAAAACCGAAGCCGTCGGTCAGCACTTCGATCGTGCCGACGCCCATGATCTGCTCGTCATTGTCCGCCAGTTCCTTGAGGATGGCGAACATCAGATCCTGTTTGCGCAGGGTAGAAGCACCCTCGACGCCAAGCTCTTCGGCCATCGACACCAGGTCTGCGGGCGCTTTTTTCTTCAATTCTTTTAAATGCATGGAGTTTTATCCAGATATGGCAGGAGGTTATTTCTTAAATTCGCATGCGCGCAGCGTGTCGCTGTCGTCGATTCACATGAAAGATCGCCCGGACGGGCTTTGGCGGTTAATTACGCCTTTGTGATTTCGCTGTCAACCAGGCCCCGTCAAAACGGCTTGATGATCACCAATATGACGATGATGGCGGCGGCGATTCCGGGCACTTCATTGACCAGCCGCAAAGCCTTGTCGCTCATCGTCCGCTCGCCTCGGGCCAGTTTTTTGACATAGCCGATCATCCAGCCATGATAGCCGGTCAGCAACAGCACCATGAGCAATTTGGCGTGGAACCAGCCCTGGGTGAAGGCGCCAATATTATAAGCGAGGGACAGGCCCAGGATCCAGGTGATGATCAGCGAGGGATTGAGAATGATCTTGCGCAGCTTGCCCTCGCGCTCGATCCATTTGGCATCCTCGTCCGAACCGACGGCGCATTCCTGATGATAGACAAAGAAACGCGGCATCATGAACAGCCCCGCCATCCAGAAGATGATGAAGATGATATGGGCTGCTTTTAACCAGAGATAGAGCATGGAGATAATTTCATTCATTGCCTCACGAGTGTAAGCAGATTTTCGACATGTTCAATGGGCGTGTCCGGCAATATTCCGTGGCCGAGATTAAAAATATGCGGCCGGTCTCTAAAAATATCGAGAATATGCCGAGTGGATTTTTCCAGTGCCTCGCCGCCGGCAATCAGCGCCAGCGGGTCAAGATTGCCCTGCAGCGGCAGTCCGGCGGGCAGATTTTCATGGGCCCAGGCCGGGTCGACCGTTTCGTCGAGACCGATCGCGCTGGCACCGGTTTCGCTGGCATAAGCGATCAGCTTGGCACCGGCGCCCTTGGGAAAACCGATGATCGGCAGATCCGGATGAACCGCTTTCAGCCGCGATATGATCGCGGCATTGGGTGCGATGACCCATTTTTCAAACTGCGCCGGCGACAGTGATCCCGCCCAGCTGTCGAACAATTGTACGGCATCGACGCCGGAGTCGATCTGGCCGAGCAAATAGGTGACCGTATTCTCGACAATCGCGTCGATCAGTTCGGCAAAGGCCGCTTCGTCGCGATAGGCAAAGCGGCGCGTGGCTGCCTGGTCCTTGCTGCCCTGCCCGTTGACCATATAGGTGGCGATCGTCCACGGGCTGCCGGCAAAACCCATGAAGGTCGTTTTGTCGTCGAGCTGCGCCGCAACGTTCCGAACCGTCGCGTATATAGCCTCAAAATGCTCGGGAGCGCCCTCCAGAGAGGCCAAAGCCGCGTCCAGCAACCTTGGGGCCAGCCGGGGTCCCTCTCCTGTCTCAAACCAGAGCTTCTGGCCCATCGCATGCGGCACGATCAAAATGTCGGAAAACAGGATCGCGCCGTCAAAGCCGAACCGGCGGATCGGTTGCATCGTGACTTCAGCTGCCGCCTCTGCATCATAGCAAAGTTCAAGGAAACCACCCTTTTGTGCCCGCAATTCGCGATATTCCGGCAGATAGCGGCCCGCCTGACGCATCAGCCAGACCGGCGTCTGCTTGGTCTTCCTGCCGAGCAGAGTCTCGAGCAGAATTTTGGAGGAATCGGTCTCGGTCGGCATAGGGCGATGGTGATCCATTATAATATCTAAGTATTTAATATAGATTGTTGTTGATGATAGAGCGTGGAAAAGGCGGTAACCTGCCAGCGCCGCAAATACAAACAGATTGACAGACGGCGCTTGCTGCAAATCTGACCGATTCCGAAATTCGATCCCCGTTATCCACAGGCTGGGGATCGAATCTGTCAATGTTGGTGGCCTGTGGATGAAACGGCCGGAATCGGGGAAGAAGCGGAGGGACCGATTTATCCCCGCTTTCATCCCTTGCTTTATCCCCCGTGAAATCACAAAGCTTAGCCGATGAACCGTCTTCACCTCCATCTGCTTTCGGATTCAACCGGCGAGACCTTGGAAAATATCGCCAAGGCCGCGCTCGCCCAGTTCGACGGGGTGGAGATCATCAAGCATTTCTGGCCCATGGTCCGCTCGGAAAAGCATCTCAACCGGATTCTGAGCGAAGTGGCCGAAAATCCGGGCCTGGTGATATTCACCATCGTCAATCGCGATATCCGCGCGAAGCTAGAGCGCGAATGCCGCCATCTCGGCCTGCCCTCGGTTCCCGCGCTCGATACCGTGACCGACGCCTTGTCCAATATGCTGGGTCAGGAAGCCAAGGCCAGGCCAGGCCGTCAGCATATCTTGGACGCCGCCTATTTTGCCCGGGTCGAGGCGATCCAGTTCACCATCGCCCATGACGACGGGGTTGGCTGGGAAAATTGGGAGGAAGCCGATATCGTGCTGGCCGGCGTGTCGCGCACCTCGAAGACGCCCACCTCCATCTATCTGGCCAATCGCGGCTACAAGACCGCCAATATCCCGATCGTCCCGGAATCGCCGCCGCCCGATTCCCTTTTTCATCTGAAAAATCCGCTGGTGGTGGGCTTGATCACCGGCGCCTCGCGGCTGGTGCAGGTCCGGCGCAACCGTCTGCTGTCGCTCAACCAGGCACCGGAAACCGATTATGTCAACGAGGACAAGGTCAAGGCGGAGACCCAATATGCCCGCCGGATGTTTGCCGACAATGGCTGGCCGATGATCGACGTGACGCGGCGCTCGATCGAGGAATCGGCGGCGGCGATCATCAATCTCTATAATGAGCGGCACATCGAATCCGGCGATATGCAGAAGACCGTTTCCGATGAGTGAGGCGCGCCTGATTCTGGCATCGAAAAGCAAGGCGCGCTTGGCGATGCTGACCGCCGCCGGTGTCCCGGTCGAGGCCATGGCCGCCAATGTCGACGAAGAGACTCTCAAGGAAGGTCTGAAAAGCGAAGGCGTGACCGCGCGCAATCTCGCCGATGCGCTGGCCGAGGCCAAGGCGCTGCGGCTGTCGCGGCGGATCGGTGCCGGAATGGTGCTCGGCGCCGATCAGGTGCTGGCACTGGAGGACGGCAGGATGCTCGACAAGCCGGCTGATCCCGCCGATGCCATCGCCCAGCTGAAATTGCTGTCCGGAACCAGGCACAAGCTGTTCAGCGCCGCGGTAATCGCGGAACAGGGCATTGCCGTGTGGCGCCATGTCGATATCGCCACGCTTTCCGTCCGGCCGCTCGGCGATTCCTTCATCGAACAATATGTCGCATCGGAATGGGACAATATCCGGCATTGCGTCGGCTGCTATGAAATAGAGGGCAGAGGCGCCCAGCTATTCTCGGCCATAACGGGCAGCCAGTTCACGATCATGGGTCTGCCGCTCCTGCATTTGCTGGACTATCTTCGCATCCGGTCTATTTTGCCGTCATGAACCAAGATATGCCCTATGCCGAAGTTATCGGCGATCCGATCGCCCATAGCAAATCACCCCTGATCCACAAATTCTGGCTGGACCGGCTGGCGATTGAAGCGGATTATCGCGCCTCTCATGTGTCGGCGGCAGAATTGCCTGGCTATATCGAGCAACGGAGCGCCGATCCGGCATGGCGCGGTTGCAATGTCACCATTCCCCACAAGATCGCGATGCTCGATCTGGTTGCCGATCCCGGCGGCGTGCGCGAGAAAATCGGCGCGGTAAACACCGTGATTCGCCAGAAGGATGGCAGCCTGATCGGCACCAATACCGATGCCGCCGGTTTTCTCGCACCCATTGCCGACAGCGACTGGTCCGGAAAACATGCGATCGTGATCGGCGCAGGCGGCGCGGCGCGCGCGGTATTGTTCGCCCTGAAGCAGGCCGGCATCGGGGAGATCACCATCGTCGCGCGCAGCGGACTGAAGGCGACCGGCCTGCTCGTCCAGGCCTCGGCCAAGGGCAGCGTGCTGCCGATGGATGCGCGCTTGCCAGAGGCGGATCTGCTGATCAACGCCAGCCCGCTCGGCATGACCGGCAAACCGCCGCTGGAGATCGATCTCGATCCCCTGCCAAGCGACGCGCTTGTCTATGACCTTGTCTATGCGCCGCTGCAGACGAAGCTGCTGCATGCGGCGAAGAAACGCGATCTCGCGGCGGTCGATGGTCTCGACATGCTGATCGGCCAGGCGGCGCTGGCCTTCGAACTGTTTTTCGGCGCGACGCCGCCAATGGAAGATGATGCCGAACTCAGAAAATTGCTCGTCGCCTGATGCCGCAGGATCGGCCCTTTATCATTGGCCTGACCGGTTCGATCGGGATGGGAAAATCGACCGTCGCGCAGATGTTTGTCGACGAGGGCGTTCCCCTGTTCGACGCCGATGCGGCGGTCCATCAGCTGCAGGGTCCGGATGGCGCTCTGGTGGAGCAGATTGAAGCGCTGTTTCCCGGCACCACCAACAGCGAGGGAGTCGACCGGCAGAAGCTGGGCGCGGCGGTGCTCGGCGATGCGGCAGCGCTGCAGCGGCTGGAGGAACTGATTCACCCGGCCGTGGCCGACTTGCGCCGGGCCTTTCTCGAAAAACACCGCGACCAGCCGATCATTCTGTTCGACATCCCGCTGCTGTTCGAAAAGGGCGGTGCAGGGGGCGTTGACCATATCGTCGTCGTGTCGGCCGGCCCCGAGCATCAGCGTTCTCGCGTGCTCGCCCGGCCAGGCATGAGCGAGCAGCGTTTTGAACAGATCAAATCCCTGCAAATGCCAGACGCCGACAAGCGGCAAAAGGCCGATTCCCTGATAAATACCGCGCTGTCTCACGCGGAAACGCGTCGGCAGGTACAGAAACTTGTCGAGAAACTGAAAGCATCTCTTGCGTAACCCAATGTTCAGTCCGATATCAGACATATGCGGGAAATAATTTTCGATACCGAAACCACCGGCTTTGATCCCCAAAATGGAGACCGGATGGTTGAAATCGGCTGTATCGAAATGATCGACCGGATCGAAACCGGCGAGACGTTTCACTGCTATTATAATCCCCAGCGACCGATGCCCAAGGCCGCCGAGAATGTGCATGGCCTGTCCGACGTCTTCCTGTCCGACAAAATGCTGTTTGCCGACGGCGCCGAAGAGTTGCTCGCCTTTCTCGGCGACGCCAAGCTCGTCGCCCATAATGCGCAATTTGATTTCAATTTTCTCAACGCCGAGCTGGTCCTGTGCGGCCACAAGCCGATCTCCCGGTTCCGCATGGTCGACACGCTGGCGATCGCCAAATCCAAGCATCCCGGCGCCAAACTGTCGCTCGATGCCCTCTGCTCGCGCTACGGCATTGATCGCAGCCACCGGGTCAAACATGGCGCGCTGCTCGACGCGGAATTGCTGACTCAGCTCTATATTGAACTGACCGGCGGGCGCCAGATCGGTCTCGGCCTGGCTGATGATCGCGAGCGGGCCGATCCCGTGACCACCACCCGGCCCATGTTACAGCGCCTGGAGCGCAAAACCTTCATTCCGCCGCGCGAGCATCATGCGGACGTAGAGGAGCTGGCGCGGCACAAGATATTCATTGCGGGAATCGATAACCCGCTGTGGACAGAGATTTAACTGTATTGCGGTTTGCATGACGGTACAGACAAGAAAAGGAGAATGATTATGGAAGTTCGTGTTTCAGGCCACCAGGTGGACACCGGCGACGCTCTGCAGACCCATGCCGAGGACCGGATGAATGCGATCGCCAGCAAATATTTCGCCAAGGCGATTTCGGCCAATGTCACCGTCAGCAAGGCTCCGCATGCCCAGTTCAAATGCGACATTGTCACCCATGTGATGCAGGGCCTGATGCTGAAGGCCGATGCCGAAGCCGGCGACGCCCACCAGGCCTTTGAACTGGCTGCCGACAAGATTGAAAAGCAGCTGCGCCGCTATATGCGCCGGCTCAACGATCATCATGTGCAGGCGCAATATGCCGCGAAACAGGAAGAGGCCGCCTACCGGGTTTTTGAATCATTCGAGGAGGAAGAGGAAAGCGAGCTGAATGGCGAGTCTCCTCCGATCATCGCCGAAACCAGCACCGATATTCCCGAAGCCAGCGTTTCCAATGCCGTGATGATGATGGATCTGCGCAATACCAGCGCCCTTTTGTTCAAAAACTCTGGCACTGGTGCCCATAATATGGTTTATCGCCGGTCCGATGGCACGATTGGCTGGGTTGAACCGAATCGCTGATCGAACCCCATCGATTTTTAAACGGTCGGATTACGGATTTTTCTGATAGCTGACCCAGGTCGCATCGACGTGCGGCTCCCGGCCCGGCTGCTGAATGGGCTGAAATGTGCCGGGTCAAAAGGAAGAATGATGACCGATTTGTCCGTCAGAGTGGAACTCGCCGCCGTGCGCGATTGCCCGGAGGTTGCCGACAAAAAGGCTATTTTGTCCACGATCGCCGGGATCGCGCAGTCCTGCTACGGCCTGGATGCCGCTACGATCGAAGCCGGTCTGGTGGCGCGCGAAGAGCTCGGTTCGACCGGTTTCGGACGATCCGTCGCGATCCCGCATACGAAACTGGCCAGCCTCGACCATTGTGTCGGGATTTTTCTGCGGCTTGCCGAACCGGTCTCCTTCGACGCCCATGATGGCAAGCCGGTTGACCTGATTTTTGCGCTGCTGTCCCCGCAAAAGGCGGGAGCGGAGCATCTGAAGGCGCTGGCCGCCGTTTCCCGCTTCCTGCGCGACGAGCATATGGTTGCGAAACTGCGCGGCGCCTCCGGCCAGGACGCGCTCTATGCCCTGCTCAACCGGCAGCGCGAGCAGTGGGCTGCCTGAGAGTTCGCACCATGACCGATGATGCCGGAACGGACAGCGAAAGCGGCGGGGCCCAGGAACATTTCCGGGCTCTGGAGCGACTCTATGCGCAAGCACCGATCAACCGGCTGTTCGAGTCCCGGCTGGAAATTGCCGAAGCCGGAAAGGCCCGCATATTTTTCCACGTCGACGAACGCTATTATCATGCGGCCGGCGCGGTCCACGGCACATCCTATTTCAAGATGCTGGACGATGCCGCCTTTTATGCCGCAAACAGTCTTGTCTCGGACCGGTTCATCCTGACCACTGCCTTCAACCTGCTGTTCACCAAACCGCTCAAGTCCGGTCCGGTGATCGCCGAAGGCCGGTGGGTAAGCGGAAAACGGCGCGTGTTCGTTGCCGACGCGCGATTGATTGACAGCGAGGGCGACGAGATCGCTCGCGGCACCGGGACATTCATGCGCTCGCACATCCCGCTCGCGACACTGCCTGGCTATAGAAAAGATGATTGAGCCGCGGCTGTCCGCGGAAATGAAGGTGAAAACCCTTCTCAGACTGGTGACCCATCGCGGGGGATTCGGTGCGGTGCTGAAAAAGGGGGACCGGATTTCCGGCGCGATCCTTGTCCAATGCGTCGAAAAGGGGGAAAACCCTAGGCTCCTGGAGAATATGCCGTCCCTCGACGGCGCCCCGAACTGGCAGCAGATATGGCCGCAAGATACTGATAATAATAGAGAATTATCGGATTATCTCGCCCGGAGATTCCGCTTTGACCCCGATATGTGGTTAATTGAACTGGACATCCCGGATGCGGAACGGCTCATCGCCGAAATGGGTCAGTAAACTTGACTTTAAACCCCAGGACCATATTTGGCCTTCAACTTTGATGCGCAGGTAGCCGCCGGAGCCTTATCGGGCAGGCGGGAAACACGCAGACGGGGAGAACAGAAACAGACCCGCATTTTGGTTTTCATGGTCTGTTTTTTGCAATTTTGACGAGGATGTCACGATTTGCTCTGCTCTCACCGCATTATGTTATAGGTTAATGAGAAAATTTTTTCGTGCAACAAGCGTCCTGTCGCTTGCCCTGACGGTGGTCGCGACCCTGTCGTTCACCGATGCGTCTTTGGCTTTGGAAGCCAGCGACGAAACGCCTGAATCCGAAATTTTTGTCGATCCCGCCCTGCTGGCAGCGGATGAATCGAATCCAGAGATTATTTTTGGCGAGCGGCAGGAAGTTGTCGCTGAAATTCCCCGCGATGTGGTGCGGTCCGACCGGATTGCCAATGGCGAAGCTCAGAGCGATGCCGGTGAAAACAGCGATTTTGTCAATGATGATGCCTCAAGCTTGCGTCAGCTGGTGCGTCAGCAGGCGGTAGACGGTACGCTCGATCAGGAAATGCAATGCCTCGCCGGCACCGTCTATTTCGAATCCAAGGGTGAATCGCTGCAAGGCCAGCTCGCCGTTGCCCGTGTTGTTCTGGCCCGGGTCAAATCCTCGCGCTTCCCCGACAGCATCTGCGGTGTGGTTTTTCAGCGCAGCCAGTTTTCCTTTGTCCGCGGCGGCAAAATGCCTCCGATCCGGACCGGTCAGCAGCATTGGCGCAATGCCGTTGCGATTGCCAAGATCGCGATGAACGATGGCTGGGAAAGCTCGGTTGAAGGCGCATTGTTCTTTCACGCCCGCTACGTCTCTCCGGGCTGGCGTCTCAAACGCCTGGCGACAATCGACAATCATATCTTCTACCGATAGTCTCCCAAACAGACCGATAGAATAAAGGCTCCCTGACCGGGGGCCTTTCTTTTGTTCTTTTTATGTTCTAGCGATGACGAATGATGTCGATGAATGATTCGCTTGGCCTGCTGACTCATTGTGACGAACTGACCGGCGCGCAGGCCGTGGCCCGCGGCGTCGCTCGCATGTTCCATCGCCACGATATCATGGTGCTGCCCGAGGTCAGCCTGAGAAACAGGCGCCGGGCGGATCTGATGGGCATTGATGCCAAGGGACAGATTGTCATTGTCGAGATCAAGGTGGCGCGGAGTGACTTGCTCGGCGACGCCAAATGGACGGAATATCTGGACTATTGCGACCGTTTCTACTGGGCCTTGCCCGTCGGTTTCGATGCCTCCCCCGTCAGCGGGCCGGATTTTCTGCCGGAACGCACCGGACTGATCATCGCCGATGCCTATGATGCGGAAATGATACGGCCGGCGGCGACCAGCGCGCTTGCGCCAGCCCGCCGCAAGACCGAAACGATGCGGCTCGCCCGCCGCGCCATGCAGCGTGCCGCCATTTCAGCCGGCTGGATCGATCCGGTGGCCGGGCACGATCCGGGTTTTCAATAGCCGGCGATCAGCCTTCCGGTCCGAAAAACCGTTCCTTGCTCGCTGGTTTCTTGTCGGCATCGGCCTTCTCGATTTCCGCCAGGATACTGGCTGCCCGGCGATCCCGTTTCGCATAATCGCGAGCGGACAGGCCGGCAAGCGTGTCCGGCCGGTCCGGATTGGCACCATTGGCCAGCAGCAGACGGACCAGTTCGGTATCGCGGAACTGCACAGCCCGGATCAGCGCGGTCTCGCCTTGCTTGTTGGTGTCATTCACATCCGCTCCTTTTGCCAGCAGGATACGGGCGCCGTCGACGAACCGGAGCTGGGTGGCGAGCATCAGGGGAGTCAGACCTTCCTTGTCCCGAATATTGGGATTGGCGCCTTTCTGCAGCAGGAACGCGAGCCAGGTCGAATCTTTCCGCTCGACCACGATATGCAGGGCACCACGGCCGGTGGAACTGTCGCGCGTGTTGACAATCACCGTACCGGGGCGATTGAGAAATTTGTTCGCTTCCTCGCCGTCGCGGTCATCGACCGCTTTCAGAAAATTATAGCTGTCCGAAAATTGTGCCGCAGCCGGAACGGAAAAGGAAATCGCTGCGACCGCGATCCATGCGTAGCGCAGGAAGAAGAGGAAGGTTCCGCTGCCCCGCGCGCCTGAAGAATCTTGACTGAACATTTTTCGCCCCATTTCGTTAACCGGTGAGTCGCCACCCATATCAGCGGCTGGCACGGCTTATCAAATATCTGTTGAAATTGATCAACTAGCAGACCATGTCTGGCCCGGTAATGAACAATATCACTCATCTCGTAAAAATGATCCTCGCTACGGGACTGCTCGCCCTTATGGCCGCCTGCAATTCGGCGCCGGACGGAAGCGCCTCGGTCGATGCCGAACCCCCGCTTGCCGGTGCCAAAATCGGCGGCCCGTTCACATTGACCAACCAGGATGGCGGGACAACCTCGGAAGCGCAGTTCAAGGGTCAGTATCGCATCATCTATTTCGGCTACAGCTATTGCCCGGATGTTTGTCCGATCGATCTCGCCAATATCATGCTCGGCCTGAAGCAGGCGGAAAAGGAAAATCCGGCACTGGCCGGCAAAATCCAGCCGATCTTCATATCGGTCGATCCCGAGCGGGACACGCCGGCCGTGCTGAAACAATATGTTTCCGCCTTCCACCCGCGGCTGATCGGCCTGACCGGGACGCCGGAGGAGATCGCTGCGGTCGCGAAGAAATATCTGATCATCTACAATATCCGGAAAGACGAGGGATCGACCGAATATCTCGTGGATCACAGCCGCCAGGCCTATCTGTTCGGACCGGATGGAGAGCCGCTGGCGCTGCTGTCCTTTGACGGCACTCCCCGGCAGGTTGCGGATGAAATTGCCCGATGGGTGCGCTAGAGCCCGATCAGCCGTTCTGGGAAGCGCCGCTCGAATCGCTTGATCGCGGGCAGTGGGAGGCTTTGTGCGACGGCTGCGGCAAATGCTGCTTGCTGAAAGCCGAAGATGAAGACGACGGTCAGATTTACATGACCAATATCGCCTGCAAATTGCTCGATCTCCAGGACGCGCGGTGCAGCGACTATCGCCATCGCAAATTTCATGTCCCCGATTGCGTCCGGCTGACCCGCAACAAGCTCGAGGAATTTGACTGGCTGCCGGACAGCTGCGCCTATAAATTGCGCGCCCGGGACCTGCCCCTGCCGTCCTGGCATTATCTCGTCTCCGGCGACCGTGAATCAATCCACGCGGCCGGCCAGTCGATCCGTGGCAAGGTCATACCCGAAAGCAAGGCGGGGCCGCTTGAACAACATATTATCGATGCGCCTTTTTAGCTCATCCCGTTCCGAAGCGCTCGCCATCAACCTCGACGGAGTTAGCTATCCGCTGCAGTTGCGGCGATCGAGGCAGGCCCGGTCGATCATTGTCTCGGCGGATACCGTCAAGGGCGTCGTCCGGCTGACCCTGCCCCCCTATGCATCGGAAAATCAGGCGCTGCGTTTTGCCCAGTCCAAATCCGACTGGCTGAACGCGCGCTTTGCCGAAGCGGTGCCGCCGGTTCCGGTCAGGGATGGCGGCGAGATCGCGTTTCTGGGCGAGCCGTGCGTCATTCGCTGGTCCCCGGACCATCCCCGGACACCGCTGCTGGTTGACGATGAAATCCGGCTGGGCGGGCCTGCCGAACATGTCGAATCCCGGGTACTGCGTTGGCTCAAGGCCGAGGCCCGCGCGATTTTTGCCGAAGACCTGCAATTCTACTGCCAGCGAGCGGGAACAGATATGCCCCGGCTGGCGGTGGGTGATGCCAGGCGGCGCTGGGGCAGCTGTTCCAGTCGCCAGTCGATCCGGCTGAACTGGCGTCTGGTCATGGCACCGCCCCATGTCCGCCGGTCGGTGGTGGCGCACGAGGTGGCCCATCTCACTCATATGGATCATAGCCGGCGCTTTTACGCCTTGCTCGACCAGATTTATGAATCGGACCGCCGGGCAGCGGATCGCTGGCTCAAGGCGCATGGCCGCGGTCTGCATATGGTCGGAGCGGACGCCCATACCCGACCGGCCCGCTGAACCGGCGGTTTATTGCGGCTCGATCCGGGCCGCTTCTGGGAGCAGCGATTCCGGAGGATTTTGCGACGGTTGTGGCTTCGGTTTCTTGACCGGTGCCGGCTCCGGCTTTTTCGCAGGAGCGGTTTCCGGTCTGCGAGGGGCCGGATCGCCGCCGCGCCCGAGCACGGAATCGATCCAGTCCTGATCCAGCTGCGGCGTATCGGCCGCCTCGCCGTCTTCCATATCATATTCAACCCCGCGGCCGGTCTCGAGCGGCATGCCGTTTTCGTCGACATAGATACCGTCTTCCGGGGCACCGAACAGCTCGCCGTCATCCGGCTCCAGCTGCCATTCCGGCAGGACCAGCTCGGTATCAAATTGCTCCACCTTGCGCTTGGCAACCGCCATCTTCATGAATTGCGCAAATGCCGCGGCCGGCGCCCGACCGCCCTGCAATCCGCCCACCGGTTTCGCGTCGTCGCGGCCCATCCAGACGCCGGTGGTCAGGCCGCTCGAGAACCCGAGGAACCAGCCATCCTTGTTGCTGCTCGTCGTCCCGGTCTTGCCGGCAACCGGCCTGCCGATCCGCGCTGCACGACCGGTACCGGTGTTGACCGCGGTCTGCATCAGGTCGGTGATCCCGGCTGCCACCCAGGGATCGACCAGCACGCGGCTGCCGTCAAACTTGCTCTGATAGAGAATATCACCCTTCATCGTCTGCACCTTGGTGATGCCAAAGGGGGTGATGGCGACGCCCTTGGCGCTGATCGAGGCAAAGGCGCGGGTCATGTCGATGACGCGGACATCGGAAGTGCCGAGCACCATCGAGGGATTGGTGTCGATCGGGGTGGTGATGCCAAAGCGCCGTGCCATGCTGGCGATCGAGGAGGTGCCGATATCATTGCCGATGGCCGCCGCCACCGTATTTTTCGAAAAGGCAAAGGCGGTGCGCACGTCAATGTCTCCCGCATAGCGGTTGCCGCTGTTGCGGGGCGTCCAGTTGCCAATCGTGATCGGCTCGTCGGTCACCGTATCGTCCGGCGTATAGCCGGCCTCGAGCGCGGCCATATAGACAAACACCTTCCACGCCGATCCAGGCTGCCGGACCGCCTGGGTCGCCCGGTTATAGTTGGAAGTCACATAATCGGTGCCGCCGACCATCGCGCGCACCGCGCCGTCCCGGTCGATCGCGACCAGTGCGCCCTGCGCACCGGACGGCACATTCGCCTGGATGGCGGCGGTGGCCGCGCGCTGCATATCGAGATCCAGCGTCGTCCACACTTCGATCGGCTCGACGCTTTCGTCGATCAGGAGATCCAGTTGCGGCAGCGCCCAGTCGGTGAAATAGCGTACGCTGTTCTGCCGGGGTTCGGGAGCCAGTTTGACCGCGGCCGGATTGGTGTTCGCTGCTTCGTCGGCGGTTATCGCACCGGCATCCTGCATGACCTTCAGGACCACGGTTGCCCGGCCGATCGCTGCGGTTGCGTCCGCCGTCGGCGAGTAGCGCGAGGGTGCCTTGACCAGGCCGGCGATGATCGCCGCCTCGGCCAGGTCGAGATCTCTCGCGCCATGGGCAAAAAAGCGGCGAGACGCGGCATCGATGCCATAGGCACCACCGCCGTAATAGACCTTGTTCAGATAGAGTTCGAGAATCTGCTGTTTCGAAAATTTCCGCTCCATGGCGAGCGCCAGCAATATTTCGCGGCCTTTCCGGCCAAAGGTGCGGTCATTGTTGAGAAACACATTGCGAGCCAGCTGCTGGGTGATCGTCGATCCGCCCTGGGCCCAGTGGCCGCGCTGCATTCTGACCTGAAGCGACCGCGCGATACCGATCGGATCAACCCCAAAATGGCTTTCGTAGCGCCGGTCCTCGACGGCAACCATGGCGTCTTTCATTACCTCGGGAATCTCGGCATAGGGCAGCCACTCCCCATAGCTCGGCCCCATGGAAAACAGCTCCTTGCCGTTGACATCGAGCACCCGGATCATCTGCCCGTTGGGCGAGGATTTCAGATCCTCGAAGCCGGGAAGAGAGGAGCGAACCACCAGCACCGCAACCACCAGGGCAATGGCGCCAAGAATCCCGATCACCAGGCCGGTCTTGGCCAGCCGCCAAAACCATATGCGCACCGGCCCCTGCTTCTTGTTGCGTTTTTTGGCCCGCGCCATATTGATCCACCCACTCTGTCCGGAACTCAAAATTCCCTAGCGTGCTAGCCCCTTACTGCAGGCTGAACGGCGAAGCACAGGAAAAATCACTCTGGCTTGGGTTCGAAAGCCATTGCGGCGCTGTTCATGCAATAGCGCAGGCCGGTTGCGGTCGGACCGTCGGGAAAAACATGGCCAAGATGGCCATCGCAGGTCGAACAGCGGATCTCGACCCGGCGCATGCCGAGGCTGTTGTCCTCGATCTCGGTGACCGCCTCGGCATCGGCGGGCGCGTCGAAGCTGGGCCAGCCACAACCGCTGTCAAACTTGTGTTGCGATTCAAACAATTTGGCGCCGCAACCGGCACAGAAAAATTCGCCGTCGCGATATTCGGTGTTCAGCGCTCCGGTAAACGGTCGCTCGGTCCCGGCCTCGCGCAGCACATGATATTGTTCCGGTGACAGCTGTTGCCGCCATTGTTCGTCGCTCAATATTGTTTTTTCCATTCCCGCTAAATGGGCGCTGGATAGCGCCCGGTCAAGGCATCGGGCAAAGAGAAACATCCGGCACCGGGATCATGCTTAACGCGATATTAGGCATATCGGGCCATGATCTGCGTCGATGAATATGCTGGAAAAATCCTTGCTGGTCGGCGCGACCATCGCTGCGGCCCTGGCCTTGCCGCCAGACGACGTACAGGCCCAATGCCGTCTCTGCGCGACCAGCTCCGGCTCTGCCGGTCTCTCCAGGCCGGCGGACGGACAGCCCGAAATCCCCCTGCAGATCGAGATCACGACCGATCTCGATTTCTCGCGCCTCGCCGTGCTGGGCAACAGCGGCGGCGTGGTCCGGATTGATCCGATGTCCGGAAACCGCCAGATTCAAGGCAGCATAGCCAATCTGGGCGGCATGGCCCTGCACGGCCAGGGGCGATTGACCGGCGAACCGGGCCGCAGCGTCCGGATATTCCTGCCGGAGCGGATCCAGCTCAGCGCTCCCAACGGGGCGACCGCCGAGCTCGAACGGCTGGAAACCAATTTGCCGGAGCTGGCGCGGCTGGACCAGACCGGCCGACTGACCTTTGCCTTTGGCGGCCAGTTGCGGGTTCGCGGCGACGCCAGCGGCCAGTTCCGTGGCCGCATTGCCATCACCGCCAATTACGAGTGACCTAGCGGCTGCTTGCCGCCTTGCGGGCAATCAGCAGCAATTCCTCCTCCAGCAGCACCTGGTCCGGCTGGCCGCTGCTTTTCATTGTGATTTCAAGTTGTAAAATCCGTTCGATCAGGCGCGCGATATGGGCCGACGACCAGATTCGCAGCTGGCGCTTGAAATGATTGCGTTCCTTGAAAAACACGCTGGGATGTCCGGCAACCGACTCGATATTGCCCCCCTTGTCGACCTTGCTGCGCAGCTCTGCCAGCTTGGCGAGATGGCGGAGCATGATCCGGATCAGGCCGATCTCGCTGATTCCCTGGGCCCGCGCGGCGGCGATTTCCCGGGCCAGCCGGGCGGCATCGCCGTTGAGCGCGGCCTGGATCAGCAGATTGATGTCTTCCTCGTCATTTTCGGCGCCGAGCAGCAGCAGAATATCCGCGTCCGGCGTTTGCGGATTATCGGGCGTCGCATCCAGATAGAGCGCGATTTTTTCGACTTCCATCCGTGCCAGTACCAGATCATTGCTGGTCAGGGCGGCGATTTCCTGGGCCATTTCCCGGCTCAGCTGCAGCCCTTCAGCCTTGGCGATGGACTGGATCGCCATCCCGGCTTCCTGCGGTGTCGTCTCATAACAGGTCGCGATCAGGGCATCGGGCGCTGCGCCGACGCTTTTCGCCAGAGCCGTCTTGTCGCCCATCCCCGGCGCGATGACAAATACCGGATCGCCACCGGTCTCGCTCGCCAGCAAAGCCTCGATGGCCGCCGTGGCGCGGACCGCCTCGCCGCTGTTCAGCCGCACCACGATATAGCGCTTGTCGCCGAACAGAGAGGCGGAATTGGCTTCGTCATTGAGCCGCCCGGGCCGGTCGGCGATATCGGAGATGGTCATGTCCACCCGTTCGGCCGATTGCGCCATCGGCTGCACCAGTTCCTCGACCAGCGCCTGGCAACGGGTGACATTGGGACCGCAGAGCAGGATCAGCCGGACCCGATCGGCAGCGGCTTGATAGCGCCTGACAATCTCTTCCGGCTTGACCTTCATGGTTCGGGTGACGCGCTGGCCTCGGTCCGGGCGAAAAGGGAGAGGCGAGTCACGATCTGGTTGGAAACCCGCGTCGCGAGATTTTCCAGCGCGGTATCTTCCGCTGCCACCGTCGCATATTCCGAGGACACCACGTCGATACCGGCATCAGAACCGGCGGTGGCATCTAGTACGACCACCGAATCGGACAGGCGGACCAGCTGATAGCGGGCGCGCAGGGTTCTGCGCTCGCGGGTGATGCGATCGTCGCTGCGCACGCCGAATCCGGCAATCTTGTCTTCCAGGACGATGGTCAGGCGATATTTGACTTCCTGCCCCTCAAACGCCTCGAGCTGGTCCTTGAGCGCATTGCGCACCAGCCAGCCAGCCTTGCCGGCAATCGGCTCGATTTCGACCCGACCGAGTTCGCTGGCGACCACGCCGCTGGTCCCTCCGGCATAGAGCGGGCGCAGATTGCAGCCCGCCACCAGGGTGGACAGGGCCGCGATCGCGATGATCCGGGTCAGCATGCGCGTCATATTACGATATTGACCAGCCGGTCGGGCACGACAATCACCTTCTTTATCTCAGCACCATCCAGACTACGCTGCACCTTCTCCGACGCGAGGGCAAGCGCTTCCAGATCTTCCTTGCTGCTGCCCTTGGCCGCGGTCAATGTGTCGCGCAGCTTGCCGCGCACCTGCACCGCGATCGTGACCTCGTCCTCGACCAGCAGGCTTTCATCCACCGCCGGCCAGGGCGCGTCGGCGATCAGGCCGCTTTCGCCGAGCAAAGCCCAGGCTTCCTCGGCAATATGCGGCACCATCGGCGCGACAATCCGGGCAAGCGCCCGGATCGCAATATTGCGGTCCAAAGAGGGCTGGGATTTCTCGATCAGATTGACCAGTTCAAAAATCTTGGCGACCGCCTTGTTGAACGACAGCGCCTCGACATCATCCGCGACTCCGGCGATGGTCTGGTGCAGCTTGCGGTTGAGCGGCTTGTCTTCCACATCCGGTGCATCACCGGAATCGGCGACGGAGATGAACAGGCGCCAGAGCCGCTGGACAAAGCGCCAGCTGCCTTCAATCCCGGCCTCGGACCAGGGCAGGTCGCGCTCGGGCGGGCTGTCGGACAGCATGAAGAAACGCACCGCATCGGCACCATATTGTTCGATGATCGGGTCGGGGTCGATGACGTTCTTTTTCGATTTGGACATTTTTTCGACCCGGCCGGGGGTCACCGGCGAGCCGTCAGCGATCATCGTCCAGTCGGTGCCGTTCTTCTGAACCTCGTCCGGGGAAAGCCAGCTGCCATCGCCATGTTTGTATGTCTCGTGCGTCACCATGCCCTGGGTGAAAAGGCTCTCGAACGGCTCCTTAAAATCCAGCTTGCCAATGCTCGCCAGCGCCCGCGTCCAGAATCGCGCGTAGAGCAGATGCAGGATCGCATGTTCGACGCCGCCGATATATTGCGTCACCGGCAGCCATTGCTTCACGACCTCCGGATCAAAGGGCCGGTCGTCCGGCTGGCTGGCAAAGCGCAGGAAATACCAGCTGCTGTCAACAAAGGTATCGAGCGTGTCGGTCTCGCGCCGCGCCGCCTTGCCGCATTTCGGGCAGTCGACATGCTTCCACGTCGCGTGCCGCTCCAGCGGGTTGCCCGGCGTTTCAAAATCGATATCCTCCGGCAGCACCACCGGCAGCTGGTCCTTCGGCACCGGCACCGGACCGCAGGCATCGCAATGGATGATCGGAATCGGCGTGCCCCAGTAGCGCTGGCGCGAAACACCCCAGTCGCGCAGCCGCCAGGTCGTCTGGGCCTTGCCCCAGCCTTCCGCTTGCGCGCGGTCGATGATATTCTGCTGCGCTTCCTCGCTCGTCATGCCGTCGAGAAAGGCGCTGTTCACGATTTTTCCGGGCCCGCTATAGGCTTCGTCACCGGTAAACAGGGCGTCGGTTGCCTTGCCATCCGAAACCACGCGCTTGACCGGCAGATCATATTTGCGGGCAAAGTCGAGATCGCGCTGGTCATGCGCGGGCACGCCGAACACCGCGCCGGTGCCATAATCCATCAGCACGAAATTGGCGACATAGACCGGCAGCTGCCAGTCGGGATCAAGCGGATGGGTGACGGTCAGGCCGGTATCAAAGCCCTTTTTCTCCATCGTTTCCATCTCGGCCGCGGTGGTGCCACCGGCCTTGCAGTCTTCGGCAAAGGCGGCGAGCGCCGGATTCATGTCCGCCAGTTTGCGGGCCAGTGGATGATCAGCAGCCAGCGCAACAAAGCTCGCTCCGAATATCGTGTCGGGCCGCGTCGAAAAAACCTCGACAGTCGCGATGTCGTCCTGCGGTTCCGCCAGCGCGAAATGAAATTGCAGGCCTTGCGACTTGCCGATCCAGTTTTCCTGCATCAGCCGTACTTTTTCAGGCCATGCCGTGAGGTCATCCAGCCCGGCCAGCAAATCTTCGGCAAAGTCGGTGATCTTCAGAAACCACTGGCTGAGCTTGCGCTTCTCGACCTGGGCGCCGGATCGCCAGCCCTTGCCGTCGATCACCTGTTCGTTGGCGAGTACGGTCATGTCGACCGGATCCCAGTTGACCGCCGATTCCTTGCGATAGACCAGCCCGCCCTCAAACAGGTCGATGAACAAGGCTTGTTCCTGGCCATAATATTCGGGGTCGCAGGTTGCCAGTTCCCGGCTCCAGTCAAAGGCGAAACCGAGCGTTTTCAGCTGGCTGCGCATCGCCGCGATATTGGCCCGCGTCCATTCACCGGGATGGACCTTCTTTTCCATCGCGGCATTTTCCGCCGGCATGCCGAACGCGTCCCAGCCCATCGGGTGCAGCACTTCAAAGCCCTGCATCCGCCGGAACCGGGCCAGCACGTCGCCCATCGTATAGTTGCGGACATGGCCCATGTGGATGCGGCCCGATGGATAGGGAAACATCTCGAGCACATAGCTGCGCGGTTTGCTGCTCGCGTCGTCCGCCTCGAACACGCGCGATTCGGCCCAGCGCGTTTGCCAGCGCTTATCCGCCGCCAGTGGATTGAATCGCTGATCGGTCATTGCGGCCCCATTATGTCGCAGGAAAAATTAGTTGCTGATCGCACCGCGCCGCAGGTCGCGGGCCTTGGTGAGGATGATCTGTTCCAGCTTCTGCGTGGTCGCTGCCTTGACCGGCGCGTCCACCCAAGTGCCGTTTGTGGAGACCTGGCGCGAGGCGCCCACGCGCAACGCATCGGCGCGCAGATCCTGATCGAGGATCGAAACATTGATTTTCATCCGCTCGCCCGGATTTTCCGGGTTCACATACCAGTCGGTCAGGATAACCCCGCCATTGCTGTCGGTCTGGGTCAGCGGCATGAACGACAGCGCGTCCAGCGAAGCGCGCCACAAATAGCTGTTCACGCCAATTGTCGTCACCTGGGACGCTGCCAGATCGGCCTGGGGCCGTTCCTTGCCGCCACAGGCGGACAGCAGGGACAATGCCAACAGGCTAGCGGTTGCAGGCCGCAGGAAGAAAGAAGGTTTGAGGCGGGACATGAAGCGCTCCTGGTTGCATATTGCGCCGATACGAAATCTTTTTTGCAGGATTTGTTTCGGACATGATATCATTTCAGCGCTCTCTATAAATGCTTTGCCGCAAGGGGCAAGCACAAGCGCATGTTTTGCTCTTGTGCAGCACCGAGTGAACCCCAGTTGAATGAGGGAAATATCATCCTCAGTTCATCTTCTTTTTGCTAGGACTGGCCACCAGGGTCTGGACAAAAGCGTAACCGAACTGCAACAGAAAACCGCTAGTTTGGAAAAATTAGACAAAAACAGTATGTTGACTCGTGCAGATTGGCATATTTTGCTATATTGCAGATCATACAAAGGGGAAGCATTTTCATCATGACGAAAAAGGTTAGTCATTTCGGTTGGTTAGCGACGGGACTCGCAATCTCCGGTCTTGTCATGACTCCTGCCCTGGCGAAAGTGCTTTCCAGCGATGACAATATCGTATCCCTGAAAACCCTCGGATCGATCGGTTCCTTCACGGTAGCCGGTGTCGATCCCGATCTGGCTGCCAAATATAGTCTCAACGCCTTGCGCGGAAATAGCAGCTTCAAATTTACGCCTGCTGGCGGCACGCGCGACGGCGAGCGTTCGGTCACGGTGGTTGTTCGTCAGAAATCCGATGCCGATGCCGTGTCGATTCGCGAAAATATCCTCGCTGGCGCACCCGGATCGGGCATGATCAGCACAGCGAAAATTGCGCCTGTCTCCTACAGCCTGGGCTCCGCCAAGGGGCTGAAGAGCTTTGCGATTCCGGTCAAGAAACTGGGCAGCAACCTGCCTGACCTGTCCGAAATCGGCTCCGGCAAGCTGATCGAGGATCAGGATTCCGGCAAGAAGAGCCGCTTCAGTCCGCGCATGTCGATCGATGCCTCGGCTCCGATCAACGCGGCACCGCGGGCTCTCGATGCCAGCCAGAAAGATTATACGCTGGATGTCGGCGGCAGCTATTCGCTGACCCGCAATCTCAACGTCACCGCCGGTCTGCGGATCAATAACGAGCGCGACCGGATGGCACCCCTGACCGACAATCGTCAGGATAGCCAGGCGGTCTATGTCGGAACCCAGTTCCGCTTCTAGAAATATCGCTCAGCTCAGGGCGTCGATCGCGGCCCAGCCATGGGTCCGATGATTCCGGACCACGTGGTAGCGGCGCGCGGTCATCCCGCCGAGATAGATGACCACACCATTGCATAATCGCGCCAGACGCCGCGCCTGCATGCCATTCAGCGGACGCTGGCCGCGATGGGACCGGGTCGAAAAAATCGGCGAGAGAAAAAATATATCGGCGCCCGAGCGGTTGGCCTGCTGAATTTCCGCGGCGTCATGCACCGGTGCGCTGCGCAGCAGTCCGCCGATCATGGGCCGCCGCGCCATGCGGCCATGCACGCCATCGGCGCGCCAGCGCCGGGCCAGGGAAGGGGATCCGGCCAGCATCAGCACATGTCCGCGCCGCCGCGCCAGCTTTCGGATGGTCTCGAACCGCGCCCGGCGCCGGCTCTCGCTCAGATGATGGTGACGAAAGACGATGCCGCTGCCACGCGGCAGGCGCAGGATCGCCTGGTCGAGCGCCGCATCGTTCCGTTCATCGGTGAACAGCCATATCCGCGGCAGCGAAGAACCCGACGGTTTCAGGGGGCAGGGCTGGTCTCTCGACATAAGCCGGCCTATAGACCCAAGCTTGGCGAAAGAGAATGACTGAGAGAGATTAAACCTTGGCAAAGCAGGCACTGAAAGAGATCACCGGCAAGATAGAAAAGGCGGCGCGAATAGCGGACCGCAAGCCATCCGATATCACGCTTATTGCCGTGTCCAAAACCCGCAGCAGCGACGATATCCGGCCGCTGCTGGAGGCCGGTCACCGCGTCTTCGGGGAAAACAGGGTGCAGGAAGCAGCGGATAAATGGCCCGCGCTGAAAGCGGACTATCCGGATAGCGAGCTGCACATGATTGGCCAGCTCCAGTCGAACAAGGCGGCCGAAGCCGTTGCCCTTTTCGATTATATCCATTCGCTCGACCGGCCTTCGCTGCTCAAGGCGCTGGCGAAGGAAATGGACCAGCAGGACCGGCGCATTCCCTGTTTTGTGCAGGTCAATATCGGGGAAGAAGCGCAAAAAGGCGGCTGCGAAATTGCCGCTGTCCCCGCACTGGTCGAGCAGGCGCGGCAAGCCGGACTGAATATCGCGGGGCTGATGGCAATCCCGCCGGATGACAGCAATCCGGCTCCCTATTTTGCGCTGCTTGCCAAGCTCGCCCGCGACCAGGGGCTTGCGGGCCTCAGCATGGGCATGTCGGGAGATTTTGAAAGCGCGGTCAAGCTGGGTGCCTCCCATGTCCGGGTGGGCACGGCTCTCTTCGGACCGCGCCCGACGCCGGCCGGCTAGTCAGTTTTCGCCTTTTTCCCGCCGTTCCTGTCCAGATTTTTTTCGCTGTCCTTGGCTGCCCGGTCTGCCTTGCGTTCTTCCGGCGTGTCCGCGGCGACATAGCTGATCACGACGTCGCCATCCTCGATCACCGGACGGGCATCGGTGGCAAAGAATAGCAGCCGCCGATCCGGCTTGAGCACGGCCAGCGGTTCCTCGCCTTCTTCCAGATTCCTGCGATAGTCTTCGGCGGTGAATTTTTCGGTGATATTGGTCTTGCTGAATCGCCAGCCGGCCAGATCACGGTCCAGCAAAGTGCCAAAATCGGCACCGGATTCGAACAGCAGCCGTCCATGGCCGACCCGGCTCTTGCTCTGGCTGTCATTGGCCAGCCGGCTGATCTGCTCATAGCCCATTTCCGGGCCGAGATCGGCGGTGATCAGCTGGTTCTGGCTGTCATTGTCGGTCGCGGCGATCAGATGCTGATATTCGCCCATGTCGATATTGTCGTCATGCGCTTCTTCGAGCACGTCCCCGTGGCGAGTGGCCAGACCCTCGCTGTGCGCGCGGCGCAAGGCAAAGCGGCTATTGTCCGTGATCAGCACGTCAATATCCAGCGATTTCAACATTTTGCCAAGGGCAATCGACCAGCGATTGGCTCCGGCAATCAGCACGCCTTCCCCCTTGCCTTCGGAAATCCCCAGCCGTTCGGCGACCCAGGAGGCGGAAAAGCCGTGCGCGAAGATCGTCGCGATGACGACCGCGAAACTGAGCGGCACCAGCGCTTCCGCGCCGGGCAACCCATAGTCGACGAGCCGAATCGCGAACAGGCCGGTGATCGCCACCGCCACGATCCCGCGCGGCGCGATCCAGGCGATGAACAGCCGTTCGCGCCAGGGAACCGAACTGAACAGCAGAGCGATCAGCACCGAGACCGGGCGTACCACGAACAGCAGCAGGATCAGGAAGATGATGAACTGCGGCCGGAACTGCTGCACCGTTTCCCAGTCCAGCGTCGCCGAAAGAATGATGAACACGCCCGAGATCAGCAGCACCGCGAGATCTTCCTTGAACCGGTACAGCGCCTGGCTCGAATAGATCTGCCGGTTGCCCATCACGATGCCCATCACAGTCACGGTAATCAGCCCGGTTTCATGCTTGATCAGATCGGCGATGACAAAGCCGGCAATCACGGTCACCAGCAGAAAGGGCGCCTTCAGATATTCCGGCACCAGCCCTCTGGGAAACAGCCAGGTGACGGCAAAGCCGAGCCCCGCACCGATCAGACCGGCAATGAAGCTTGCTGCCAGCACATCCATGCTGATCACGGCGATATTGGCATTGGGGCCTTCATACGTGATATAGGCGTAGATTCCGACGGCCAGCAAGGCGCCGATCGGATCGTTGACGATGCCTTCCCATTTCAGGATATTGCGGACCCGCGACGGCACCCGCAGCGTGCGCAGCATCGGGCCGATCACGGTCGGCCCGGTCACGATCATGATACCGCCGAGCAGCGCCGAGATTTCCCAGGACAGGCCAGCGCCATAATGCGCGGCCGCCGTGCCCAGGACCCAGGCGATCGGACCGGCGATCAGGACCATCGTGGTCACCGCTCCGCCCGCCTGGCGCAATTCGCGGAAATTCAGGCTGAGACCGCCCTCGAACAGAATCACCGCCACGGCCAGCTTGATGATCGGCTCCTGCAGGGCACCGAAATCGCGTTCTGGATCAATGATGCCCAGCACGGGGCCGGCGATAATGCCGACGATCAGCATCAGCGCAATGGCCGGACGACCGGTCCGCCAGGCGATCCACTGCGCGCCGATGCCAAGCAGGCCGATCAGCGCGATCTTGACCATTAGCGAATCTATAATTTCCATATTATGTCCTTGGCGGGTTTTGCGGGCTTATGCAAAAAACTTTCCTTGCCCCCGGGAATCAGGATGGTTCGAAATGGTCGATCGCTTCCTCGATAACCCGGTAGACGGATTCGAGTTGCTCGGCAGTGATACAATAAGGGGGCATGACATAGATCGTGTTGCCCAGCGGGCGCAGCAATATGTCCCGATCACGGAAAAAGCGCAGCAGCCGCGGGCCGAAATCGGACATATAGTCGCCGGCGCCATCGTCGATTTCCAGCGCCAAAATGGTGCCGCACTGGCGCAGGCCGCTGATGTTCGCCTTGCGCTGCAGTCTTCGGGAAAACGCCTGGTGCGAAGCGATAATCGCATCGATTCGCTGCTTCACCGGCTCGTCGCGCCAGATCGCCAGATTGGCACTGGCGGCCGCGCAGGCAATCGGATTGGCGGTAAAACTGCTCGAGTGAAAGAACATCTGCGCACGGTCTTCGGAAAAATGCGCCTTATATATGGCATCGCTGGCGGCGGTGACGGCCAGCGGGATCACTCCGCCGGTCAGCCCCTTGGCCATGCACAATATATCCGGTTCAACACCCGCCTGTTCGCAGGCAAAGATGGTGCCCGTGCGGCCCCAGCCGGTCATCACCTCGTCGGCGATGAACAGCACGCCATGCGCACGGCAGATCGCAGCGATCTGCGCCAGTACCGCAGGCGTGTAGATTTTCATGCCGCCGGCGCCGAGGATCAGAGGCTCGACGATCAGCGCCGCTGGCGGATCGTCGGGGTTGCGGCAATATGCCTCCAGTTCTTCCAGCGTTCGCTGTTCCGTTCCGGGTTCCGGGAAGGACAGGGTGCCGACATCGAACAGCAAGGGCGCATAGGCACGATTGAACACGCCGCGCGCGCCGACTGACATCGCGCCGATCGTGTCGCCATGATAGCTGTGTTCCATCACCAGGATCTTGTGGCGCGCCTCGCCGCGATTGTGCCAGTAGCCCAGCGCCATTTTCAGGGCGACCTCGACCGCCGTCGAGCCGCTGTCGGAAAAGAAAATATGGGCGAGCGATTCGGGCAGAAAGTCCGCGAGGCCCTCGGCCAGGGCGCGCGCCGGCGGATGGGTCCAGCCGGCAAAGATGATCTGGTCCAGCCGATCGCTCTGCTTCTGGATCGCGGCGACGATTTTGGGGTGGCAATGACCATGGGTCTGCACCCACCAGCTGGAGATGGCATCGATAATCTCTGTGCCGTCCGCGCGGTAGAGCGCCGCGCCCTCGGCTCGCGCGATTTCCGGAATTGGCTCGCCCAGACCGTGCTGGGTGAACGGGTGCCAGATATTGAGGCTCATGGCGCAAAATCCGCGACAGCGAAATTGGCATCAAAGGCGGCCGTCAGAGTCGCTGGCGACAGATGGTCGATGACCGGCAGCCGCCCCAGCCGCCTGACGTCGCCCATCCGGGAGATGGTCTGCTCGCTGTCGGCCTGTTCCGGGCCGACAAAGGCGATGCCGTGAATCGCAATGCCGCGGCTGCGCAGCGCCTCGATGGTCAGCAGGCTGTGGTTGATCGTGCCCAGCCGGGTCGAGGCGACAAGGATCACCGGCAGGCCCCAGTGGGCAAAAATATCGGCAAACAGCAGGTCCGGATTGACCGGAACCAGCGCTCCGCCGGCACCCTCGATGATCAGCGGGCCGTCGACCTCCGGAAGGACCAGATCGTCGAGACCGATGGCAATTCCTTCCTCAGCCGCGGAAAAATGCGGCGAAGCGGGAATTTGCAGCCGGAAACGCTCGGGCAGGATCCGCGATGAATCGATGCCGCCGAGCCGAGCCACGGTCTCGCTGTCGGTGCCCTCGGCGAGACCCGCCTGGACCGGCTTCCAATAATGGCCGTCAAGAACCGCAGTCAGCGCCGCTGCAAAAACGGTCTTGCCGATATCGGTATCGGTACCGGTGATGACGAACTGCCCGCTCATGCCGCTTCTGCCACCGCCAGCGCTTCCTCCAGCGCCGCCGCAAGGCTGCGGATGTCATCCGCCGTTACATTCAGGGTCAGCGAAATGCGCAGGCGCGCGGTGCCGGCCGGCACCGTCGGCGGACGAATCGCCCGGACATCGAATCCCTTGCCTTGCAGCAGTGTGGCCACGGTCACCGCGACCCGGTCGTCGCCGATGATGATCGGGAAAATCTGGCTGTCCTGTCCCTCGGCAAGATTGAGACCGGCAAAACAGCTGCGGGCCAGCGCGATATGGTCGGCTAGGCCGGTCTGCAGCGAGGGCGTTTCGGCGACATGGACAATCGCCTGATGGGCCAGATGCGCGGTCAGCGGACTGGGTGCGGTGGAAAAGATAAAGGGGCGGGCGCGGTTGATGAAAAAGTCGCGGAGGACGCTGGGCATGGTCAGCAGACCGCCCTCTCCGCCCAGCGCCTTGCCGATCGTCCGCAGGATCAGGATATTGTCGCGCTTGCCGAGTTCCGCGGCCAGACCGGCGCCGCGGTCGCCGAAAACGCCGACGGCATGCGCCTCGTCGATCACCAGCATCGCGTCATGGCTGTCGGCAATGCGTGTCAGATCGGCCAGCGGTGCCCGGTCACCATCCATGCTGTACAGACTCTCGACCGCAATCCAGACGGTGCCCGTCCCCCCGGACGCGCGCCAGACCCGGATGGCCTGTTCCAGGGCATTGCAGTCATTATGGGGGAAAGGCTGGAACCGGGCGCGGCCCAGCTTCATGCCGTCATGGACGCTGGCGTGGATGAACGCGTCATACAAAAGGAGATCACCGGTCTGCGGCAGGGTAGCGAACAGGGCGCTGTTCGCGGCAAAGCCGGAGCCGAAGAACAGGCTGGTCTCCGCGCCATAATGGCTCGCGGCAAAGTCCTCCAGCGCTTCATGCTCGGGATGATTGCCGCCGAGCAGCCGCGATCCGCCCGAGCCATGGGCGATGCCATTGGCAATGGCCCTTTGCGCGATGGCCTGCAGAACGGGACTGTGTGCCAGCCCCAGATAGTCATTGGACGAAAAATCCTTGCCCGCCGGCATCAACAGCCGCCGCTTGCGACCTGCCTTTTCCAGTGCCGCAAGCTGGTCGCGATAGGGTTTGAATCGATCCATGGCCGGACCGTTAGCAGTCAGGGGGCGTCGGTGACCAGAGGCAATGCAAACTGCCGTTCATCGAGCGTTTCTATTGCCCGGTCGGCAAAGGGCAGGGGAAAGCAGACCGGCTGTTCCTTCAGGCCAATGATCGCTTCGGCCGGCCCGCCGACACAGGCCTCGATCGCCGGGTCATGCGCCGCCATGCCGCCGGTCAGGGCGCCGAAGGCGGGCAGGATCAGATGCCGCGGACCGCGGACAAAGCAGCGCCGGGAAACATGGCGACCGCGCACCGCGACGCGCATCTTGGGATGATAATGGCCCGATATTTCCGGCAAGCGGCTGCTTGGGGAAGCCTGGTGGCGGAGGGCAAGGCCCTCGCCGGTCCATTCGTCGACCACCGATCCGCCCCACAGGCCAGAGACATCGCGGTCGTGATTGCCGGTGATCCAGATCCAGTCCAGTGCTGCGGTCATTCCGGCGAGTCGTCTGGCCGCTTCCGGTTCCAGCCGCGCCTCCCCGCCATCGTCATGATAATTGTCACCGAGACAGAAGACCGTGGTTGCGCCGGTATCGCGGACCAGCCCCGCCAGTTCCTCCAGCGTCGCCTGGCTGTCATAGGGCGGCAACATCTGGCCCTGCCGCGCATAGAAACTCGCCTTTTCCAGATGCAGATCCGCCACCAGCAGCGCATTTTTTGCCGGCCAGTGGAGTGCCGCCGGAGCGACGATATCAAAGCGGTGACGAGCGAACAGAAGGGGAACCATGCTGTCGCTATGCGATGAACATTCTGGCGATGCAAGCCGCTCTATTGGAATTTCCCCGCCAACCATCCTATATGCGCTGCCATGACCGAATCCGAATCTCCCGTAAAAGTCGCTGCACTCTATCATTTTGCTGTGGTCGAGGACCCTGCGGCGCTGCGCCTGCAAGTGCTCCCGCTGTGCGAAAGGCATGGCCTGAAGGGCACGATCCTGCTCGCTCCGGAAGGGATCAACGGCACCATCGCCGGCGCGCCCGATGCGATTGACCGGGCGATTGACGGGCTGCGGACGCTGCCGCGCTTCGCCGATCTCGAGGTCAAATATTCCGAAGCCAGCGCGATGCCTTTTCTGCGGATGAAGGTCCGGCTGAAGAAGGAGATTGTCTCCATGGGCGTCGAGGGCGTCGATGCCGCGACCGAAAAGGGCCATTATGTCGATCCGGCGGAATGGAACAGTCTGATCGCTGACCCCGACACGATCGTGATCGACACCCGCAACGCCTATGAAGTGGCGATCGGTACGTTCGAAGGCGCGATCGACCCGAAAACCGAATCCTTCCGTGACTTTCCGGCCTGGTTCGACGATTTTTCAGAGAAATTGCGCCAGGATTCGGAGAAGAAACCGAAGATCGCGATGTTCTGCACCGGCGGCATCCGCTGCGAGAAAGCGACCGCCTATGTCAAGGCGCAAGGCTTTGACGATGTCCGCCATCTCAAGGGCGGCATCCTGAAATATCTTGAACATGTCCCCGAAACCGACAGCCTCTGGCAGGGCGACTGTTTTCTGTTCGACCAGAGAGTCGCCGTCGGCCACGGGCTGCGCGAAGCCGATTATGCGCAATGCTATGCCTGCCGGATGCCGCTCAATGCCGCCGACCGCGCCTCGCCGGACTATATTCCCGGGGAAGCCTGTCCGCATTGCATCGACCAGCGCACGGACGAGCAGCGCGCCCGCTATCGCGAACGCCAGCGCCAGGTCGAGAAGGCTGCGGAAGAAGGCAGGCAGCATCTGGGCACGGCATGACCGGTCTGGCCGACCTGCCGGTCCTGTACAGCTTCCGCCGCTGCCCCTATGCGATGCGCGCCCGTATGGCGCTGCTGGTCAGCGAGACTATCGTCCGGCTGCGCGAAGTCGTGCTGCGCGACAAGCCCGACGAGATGATTGCGGCCTCGCCCAAGGCCACGGTGCCGGTGCTGGTTCTGCCCGACGGCGAGGTCATTGATGAAAGCCTGGCGATCATGCGCTGGGCTCTCGGTCGTCATGACCCGCAACACTGGTTGCAGGGAAGCGATGCCGAAGCGGCGCTGATCGCCGAAGCCGACGGCCCGTTCAAGCATCATCTCGACCGCTACAAATATCCGGTCCGCTATGACAATGTCGATCCGCTCGAGCATCGCGCCGGGGGCCAGGCCTTTCTTGAAAAACTCGACTCGCTGATTCAACAGTCAGGCCAGCTGATGGCGGAGCGACCCACCCTGGCCGACCACGCGATATTTCCCTTTGTCCGGCAGTTTGCCAACAATGACCGCGACTGGTTTGACGGCTTACCTTTGCCAGCCTTGCAGCAATGGCTCGCCGACCATCTTGCCTCGCCGCTATTTGCAACAACCATGCAAAAATATCCGCAATGGCAAAGCGGTGAAGAGGAGCCGCTATTCCGGCTGCCATAAAGTAGCGGAATGACAGGATAAGCCTAGGCTCACCCCCGGGTCTCGCCCCTCGAGGCATAACTAAAGCCCGACGCGCAGCTTGAGTCCGACCCTCGTATCCGGCGCCGCTTCCGACAGACCGATGGCGCCGTCAACACCGAGCCGCACCGAGCGGGTCAGATTGGTTCCGAACCCCATATTGAGGCTCTGGCGGTCGCCGATGCTGGTCGAAGCGGACTGTTCATAGGCATAAGCAGCCGTCAATGCGCTGCTCTTGCCCAGCAGCACATGGCTGCCGGCGGATCCGGACAAAATGTTGCGGGTGGCGAAATTGTCCGGTTCGCCGAAAATCGTATAGCCGGCCCCGATAAAGGGCACGACCGCTCCGAGCTTCTTCGACAGCTGACCGGAAACGCCGTAATCGACCTTGCCGGTTCCCAGTCCCTTCTGTTGCGAGGCAGTGGGAAGTTTGACCGAAGCGCCGATACTGGCGTCGACGCCGGAGACGGGCAGCTGATAGGCTGCTTGGAGCGAGAGGTCACCAATACCCTCTCGCTTCACCTCGCCCGTCTGGGAGCCGCTGGACGCGAGCAAGGGCGTGCCGAACAGACCACGCTGATTGATGATCACCTCCTGCGGAGCGGTGGAGGAAATATAGGCTATCGAAGCGGACGCGCTGAACCGGCCGCTGGTCATCGCGACGCCGGCCGTCGCAAAGCTGGTCTTGTAGTCCAGCCCCTCACCGACATCTCCTTCGACATGCTCAACGCCAGCGAGCAGGTGGAAGTCTGTTTCGTCCCTGCTGGTGCTGTTCTGTTGAACGCTGGTATCCTGTGCGTGCAAGGGACTGACAGCGGTGAGAAATATCGGCAGGATAAGACAAATGCGCATAGTCGATTCGCTCCTTGAAGATATAGCAAGCGACTGCATGCTTGCTTTGCCTGAAGGGAACGAACAGGACCGGCGGTTCAATCCATTTTATTTTGGGCAAGCCGTTTCGGATGGTCTGATCGGCCGGCGTTTACTGGAAACTTTTGCTTGCCGGTTGGCTGGGCGAGATTGGAGCAGAGAATTATATACCAGCGATACGACTCTTCAAATCCCCCATTGATTGTCCGTCTGCAAGGCCTGCAGCGTGCTGCCGTTCAGAACTGGATCCGGCTGTCGACCGGATTCTGGATATGGACCTGGGCATTTTTCGGGGTCAGAAAATGGATTTTCCGGTTCTGAAAGTCGATCGCGACCTGATCAAACTTGCGCAGCACATCCATGCCCATCAATAAGGTTGGCTTGTCAGCCATCCCGAAGCGTTCGAACAGAGGCACGTCCGCGAAGGCCACCGACAGGCTATCAATGCGGGCCCGACCGATACGGAAATCCCGCGCCCGGCCAAATTGGACGCCCAGCGTTTCCCCGGTCACGGCAATCAGCAGATTGTCTAGACCGAGCTCCTTCTCGCGTTTCAGCAAGTGTTTCCGCAATATCGAATTGGCGATCGAGACCTGGGCGCCGGTGTCGACGATCACGTTGACCTTGATCCCCGAAATCGTGGCATCGGTAAAGATCAGCTGGCCGGACCGGCGTTTGGCGGTCACTATGATTTCGCGGGATTTGGGTCGCCTGCGTTCGATGTCGGCATCCTCAATGAAAATCTGGTTGAGGACAAAATCGAACAGGATTCGCTGGTCCTGCAGGCCGTCCAGACCCAATATGCCATCGGCACCGATATGCTGGGCGGCCAGCACCGGAGAGATCAGGCCGTTATAGCTCTTCTGCCCGAGGGTCAGGCTGGGCACATAGACCATGTCCACCATGCTGGTACCGGCGATGCTCATCAATTGCGCCGGATCCTCTCCCTCCAAGGCGAGCCGGTCGGCGATGCGGCGGGAAATAACCGTTCTTTCGGACCCGGTGTCGATGACGAAGGCAAAGGGGCCGTTGCCCTCGATGCTGACCGGCACGGTCATCCGCTCGGCGCGGTCTTCGTCAAGATCGACGATTTCGGTTTCGGGATTGATCCGCGCACCGGGGTCGACCGGCTGGCCAAAAGGCACGGGAAAAGCCATCGCCAGAACCGACGTCAGAGCGGCGGGCATACCGGTCAGAAATGCGGACATATTCTCTCCCGTGCGTTTTTCCCGGATCGGTCCAGCATAATAGGACCTCCGCCAATTACCAGAGCAATATTACGGGGGGCAATCCTGCCTCGACCAACGACCACCCTAGGCATCTTCCGGCAGCAGGAAATAGATTTTGCGATTGGCAAAGTCGATCGCCACCCGGTCGAACCGTCGCAAGGCATCCATGCCCAGAAACAGCGCCGGCGTCTTGTCCAGCCGCAAGGCCTTGAAGGGTGCGATATCGGCAAAGGCGATCGGGATGATGCCAAAACGGGCGCGCCCGATCAGCAGCTCCTCGGCAATGCCATAATCGGCCGGTACCGAGCGGCCGGTGATATCGACCAGATTCATCTGTGTCATCGCCGATGATTTCAGCCGCAGCCGCCTTTGCAGTGCCTTGTTGCCGATCGACAGTTCCCCGCCGGTATCGATGATGATGCTGGTTCTGACGCCGGCAATCGTCGCGTTCGTGAAGATCAATTGTCCGGAGCGACGTCTTGCCGTCACCACGATTTCGCGCAGCGACCGGCTTTTCAGCGGCTCGCTGATATCCTCGACCGAAATGGTGCGGCCCAGAAAATCGAACAGAATCCGCTGTCCCTGCAGACTGTCGAGACCGAGCACCCCGTCCGCCCCGATATGCTCGGACCGGAACGTCGGCGCAATCAGCCCGTCATAGCTGCGCTGGCCAAGGGTCAGGCTGGGCACAAAGACGGTCTGCACGACGGTGCTGCCGGCGAGCGCCACGATGGTTACTTGGTCCTCGATATCCAGTGCCAGCGCGCCAGCAATCTCCTTCGACACTATCGTTCGCTGCGACGCCGTATCGATGATGAAGGCATAGGGCCCGCCCTGGTCAATGCGAACGGAGACGGTCATCCGCTCAAGCCGGTCCCGATCAATCGCGATCCGCTCGGCGTCGGGCTGGATGAACTGGTCCGGCAGGCGATCGGCAATATGGGCTTCGGTTTCCGGTTCGACCGGACCGGATGCGGCCAGGGACACCGCGAACAGTGATGCGCAGAGGGGATAGAGCATGGTCGAACAAGCCATGGCTTATCCTAGGCCAAAAACCATCTGCGTCCAGACAGGATGCAATCAGCTGGCTGGCCTAATCCGCGTGCATGGCCTCGTTGATCAGTGCTTCCGCCTCGATCAGCAGCGCGTCATCGGTCGCGCCCTGGGCGACATGTTCGCGGCCGATCATCACCAACACCGGCACCGCCAGCGGGCTGACCCGGTCGAGATCGACATGGATCATCGACCCGGCGGCGCGGTCGAGCAGGTCGCCGAGCCGCCCGACATCGGTCATCCGCGCCCGCGCATCGGCCCAGGCCGCCTGCATCAGCAGATGGTCGGGCTCATATTTGCGCAGCACGTCGAAGATCAGGTCAGTCGAAAAAGTGACCTGCTTGCCGGTCTTGCGCTTGCCCGGATGTTGCCGCTCGACCAGGCCGCTGATCACCGCCACCTCGCGAAAGGCGCGCTTGAGCAGGTGCGATCCCTCGACCCAGTCGAAAAACTCGTCTTCCAGGATGTCGGCGCTGAACAGCGGTGCCGGATCGGTGACCGGCTCGACGCTGTAGCAGGCCAGAGCATAGTCATTGGCGACAAAACCGACCGGTTTCAGCCCGCGATCCTCCATCCGCCGGGTCAGCAGCATGCCAAGCGACTGGTGCGCATTCCAGCCCTCGAAGCTGTAGCAAATCATATAATGGAGGTTTTTGTGCGGGAAGGTTTCCACCAGCAATTGGCCCGGCTCCGGCATCACCGACCGGAAATCCTGCATCTCCAGCCATTCGCGGACATCGTCGGGAAAGCGCGCCCAGCCGGCGCGGTCGGTCAGAAAGCGGCGCACCCGGTCCGACAGATGCGTGGTCAGCGGCAGCCTTGCTCCCATATAGCTGGGGATCATCGCCGCCTTCTTCGAGGCCCGGACGATGACATCGCTGCTGTCCATCTTGATCATTTCGAGGCTGAGCCCGGCGAAGAAAAATGTGTCACCGACCGACAGCATCGCGGCAAAGCCCTCCTCGACCTTGCCGAGGCTGCGGCCGTTCTTGAACCGCACGGTCATCATCGCCGCATCGACGATGATCCCCGCGTTGAGCCGGTGCTGCGCGGCAAATTTCGGATGGGTCAGGCTCCAGAAGCCCTTCGCATCCCGGCGCAGCCGCTTGAACCGGTCATAGGCCTTCAGCGCATAGCCGCCATCGCGGGTGAATTGCAGCACGCGGTCGAACTGCTCCTTGCTCAGGGCGCTATAGGGCAGGGCGGACTGTACCTCGTCGAGCAGCGCGTCCTCCTGAAAGGGGGCGGCGCAGGCACAGCTCATCACATGCTGGGCGAGTACATCGAGTCCGCCCGCACGGAACGGCTCGCCGTCTCGCCGACCCTCGTTGACTGCGTCGAGCGCCGCCTGCGCCTCGAGATATTCGAAGCGGTTGCCCGGTACCAGCAGCGCCTTCGACGACACGTCGAGCCGGTGGTTCGCCCGCCCGATGCGCTGCAGCAGCCGCGACGATCCTTTCGGTGCCCCCATCTGGATGACACAGTCGATATCGCCCCAGTCGACCCCGAGGTCGAGCGAGGCGGTACAGACCAGCGCCCGCATCCGGCCTGACGCCATGGCGTTCTCCACCTTGCGCCGTGCTTCCTTGGACAGGCTGCCGTGATGAATGCCGATGGCGAGGGTGTCGTCATTGATATCCCAAAGCTTCTGAAAGGTCAGCTCGGCCAGAAAGCGCGTGTTGCAGAAGATCAGCGTCATCCGGTTGTCCCGAATCTGCTGCATCACCTGCGGAATCGCATAGGCCCCGGCGTGGCCGGCCCAGGGCACCCGCACCGGATCGCCCTCCGGCGTTTCCGGCAGCATGATCGACAGATCGGCCGGCGCACCTTCTGCGCCGAGCACATGGGTCACGGTATCGATATCGCCATAGGGTGCAAGCCAGGCGCGAAAATCATCCGGCTCGGCGACTGTGGCAGACAGCGCAACCCGCTGCATGGTCGGCGCGATTGTCTGCAGCCGCGCCAGCGACAGCGCCAGCAGGTCCCCGCGCTTGCCGGTGGCAAAGGCGTGGACCTCGTCGATCACCACGCGCCGGAGACCGGCGAACAGCGTGAAACTCTCCGGCTGGCTGAGCAGCAGGTTGAGCGATTCGGGCGTGGTCAGCAATATCTGCGGCGGCTTCACCCGCTGCCGCGCCTTGCGCGCCGCCGGCGTATCGCCGCTGCGCGTCTCGATCGTGATCGGCAGCCCCATTTCCTCGACCGGCGTCAGCAGGTTGCGCTGCACATCCACCGCCAGCGCCTTGAGCGGCGAGATATAGAGCGTGTGAAGAGTGTCACTGCCCTTCCGTTCGCCCTGAGCCTGTCGAAGGGCGGGTTGCGCCACGCCAGATGCTTCGACAGGCTCAGCACGAACGGGTTTCTGCGCCACCTGCTCAACCAGTTCCACCAGTGTCGGCAAAAACCCCGCCAGCGTTTTCCCCGCTCCGGTCGGTGCCGTCAGCAGGGCATGGCGTCCCGCCCGCGCCGCTTCCAGCATCTCCAGCTGGTGCTGACGCACCGCCCAGCCCCGCGAAGCGAACCAGTCGGCAAGGATCGGCGGAATTGGATCATCGGGCATTGCACCCGGCAGACGCTTTGTTGCTATTGTTTCAACTCCGCCATCAGCCCGAACAGCTGGACCACATCCGGCGGACTATTGTCGCCGGCATATTCCCGGTACAGCGTCGAGACATTGACCGCGATCCGCTCGCTGTCACCCCAGGCGGAAAAATCGCCAAGCCGGATATCGTGCGCGGCGTCCCGCACCGACAGCCCGGCATCGAACCGCTTGCGCGCTTCCTGGTCGATATAGCGCAGATAATCCTGCACCCGCCGGACGCCGTGCACATCGGTGATCGGGCCGTGTCCCGGCACGATGGTCTCGGCCCTGAGATCGATGATTCTGTCGCACGCTGCAATCCAGTTGCCGACCGGCCCGGCCCACATGATCGGCGTGCCCTCGATGAACAATATGTCGCCGGTAAAGACGGTCTTGTCGCCCGGGACATGGACCAGCACGTCGCCCGCCGTATGTGCGGGCCCGACCTCGATCAGGTCGACTTTCTTGTCGCCGACCGTCAGGCTGTGTCGGCCGCTGAAGGTCTGGGTCGGTAATTTCTCCTCGACATCGGTGAAATCGAAGCTCCCGAAAATATCGACCAGATATTGCCCGGCCGGTCCCATAGCCCTGGCCTGCGCCATGATCGCGGCGAGCTGGCTGGCCGGCAGCTCCGACATTTCACGCGCACTGGCTTCCGATGCAATCACCTCGGCATGGGCGCAGCAGCCATTGCCATGGGTATGATCGCCATTGGCGTGGGTGTTGACGATGACCCCGATATCGTCCGCTGCCACCCCGGCCGCATCTGCCATGACGCCGAGCATCTCGCGGGTCAGGCGGGCATCGAACAGGGTATCGACGAGCAGCGATTCGCCGCCGTCAGTGATCAGGCCGGCATTGGACCAGCCCCAGCCGCCATCGGGCTGCAGATAGGCGTAAAGCCCGAAGCCGGTTTCAACCAGACCCTTTTCAAACGGAATTGCCATCACCTCTTCTCCCGCATCATGCCCCATATGCGACATATCGTCGCAACTTTCCAATGTTTCAAACGTAAGTGGCTCGATAATGGCGACACGGCGATCCTTGCCGACCGTAAATTATTCTCGTATCTGGCGAGTGGGGCAATTTCATCGCGACCGCAGCGGCGAATCCAATAAGAGCGACATATTATGGACAATCGGGGAACGTCGAAAAGCCGCATCGAATGGGGGTTCATCCTCACTTTGCTGGTGGTTATTTCGTTCGCCTTCGCGCTCATTATCGAGCCATTTTTCGGTGCCATCGTCTGGGCCGTGGTCGTCGCCGTGCTGTTCCGCCCGGTCTATGATCGCCTGCTGGGCGCATTCCCGGGACGGACCAATCTGGTAACGGTGACCACTCTGGTCCTGATCCTGTTGCTGGTCATCGTCCCCGCGATTCTGCTTGGCTTTGCGATGGTGCAGGAAGCGACGGGCATCTACCAGCGCATCCAGGCCGGTGATATCGATTTCGACGCGGTCTTCGGGCGATTTGAAAGATCCTTGCCGCACTGGATGCAGGTTCAGCTCGCAGCCTATGGCTATGGCGATTTTGCCAGCATCAGGGCAGAGGTCGAACAATATGTTTCCGCCATCCTCGAATTCCTGCTCGCTCAGATATTGAGCGTCGGGCAGGGAGCCTTCCAGTTCATGCTGGGTCTGGGCGTGATGCTCTATCTGACATTCTTCCTGTTGCGCGACGGGCCGGCGCTTAACGACCGTATCGGCGAGATGATTCCGCTCGAGGAATCGAAGCGTCATATTCTGATGGAACGCTTTCTCGCTGTGATTCGGGCGACGATCAAGGGCAGTCTGGTTATCGCGGTCATCCAGGGCACGCTGGGCGGACTGGTCTTCTGGGCGCTCGATATCCGCGGTGCGCTGCTGTGGGGCGTGGTGATGGGCGTATCATCGCTGATCCCGGCAATCGGCACGGGCTTTGTCTGGGTTCCGGTCGCACTCTATCTGCTCGTCACGGGCGATGTCACACAGGGAGTCATATTGATCCTGTGCGGCGTGTTCGTGATCAGCATGGTCGACAATGTCGTGCGCCCGATTCTGGTCGGGCGGGATACCCGGATGCCCGACTATGTGGTGCTGATCACTACGCTGGGCGGGCTGCAATTGTTCGGTATCAACGGCATCATCATCGGCCCGCTGGTGGCGGCGCTGTTCATCGCCATCTGGAGCATTTTTTCCGATATGCACGATGTACATGAACCGGAGAGAGCCAGCGACTAGCCCCCTAGCGGCTTGCTTCATCCGCCATCGCGATCATCGATCGGGCGTGACGCAGGGCCACCGCGCGATGGTCATGGCCATAGCCGCCGCCCAGCGCGCTGGCGACGGCAATGCCCCGGTCCCGGGCCCGGCGGATGACCATCCGCTCGCGCCGTTCCAGACCGGCATCGGTGAGTGCCAGCCGGCCCAGCCGGTCATCGACATGCGGATCGACGCCCGCCTGGTAGAGCAGCAGGTCCGGTTCGAAGCCCGGCAGAATTTCGTGCAAGGCCTCGTCCAGAATGGCCAGATAGGCGTCATCTTCGATACCATCTGGTAGCGCGATATCACGGCTGGAACGCGCCTTGCGGGTCGGGAAATTGCGCTCGTTATGGATCGACAGGGTGAACACATCCTCGCGCCCGGCCAGCAAGACCGCAGTCCCGTCGCCCTGATGCACATCGAGATCGACGATCAGGATCTTGCGCGCATCGCCCTGGGCCAGCAGCCGGTTGGCGGTGATCGCGAGATCGTTGAACACGCAATAGCCGGCCCCGGTGTCGGCGAGAGCATGATGGCTGCCGCCGGCGCTGTTCGCGGCATAGCCGTGCTGCAGCGCCAGCCGCGCGGCCAGCCAGGTTCCGCCCGATGTATAGCAGACGCGGCTGGCAATCGCGGCGGACACCGGAAAGCCGATGCGGCGTTCTATCGTTCGGGGGACGGTCGCGGTCAGCACCTGCTCGACATAGTCGGGATCATGCACCGCCTCGATCCAGTGACGCTCCATCGGTGTCGGCTCGTATGCGATATGCCGGGGCGCATGGTCGCGAATCGCCTCCATCACCAGCTGATATTTGTCGAACACAAAGCTGCCGCTGGCCGGGCGCGGTGCGACATAATCGGCATGGTGGACGATATGGAGCATGATGGTGCGGAGTCAGGCCCCGCGGATCAGCTGTCCGGGCCGGGCGCCGGTCGACTGGTCGAACCGGCGGATGATTTCCCCCGACACGATGGTGGCGTCATAGCCGGTTGCCCGCTGGTGCAGCCGCTGGCCGCCCGCGGGCAGATCCCGGACAATCTCCGGCAGATGCAGTTCCAGCCGATCCATGTCGATCACGTTGATGTCGGCCTTGGCCCCGGCGTGCAGCAGGCCGCGCCGGTTCAGGCCAACCGCACGGGCCGCCTTGTGCGACAGCATATGAACGGCCTCGGCCAGGTCGAAGCGATAGCCATTGGCTTTCTGCACATATTGCTTGAGCAGATAGGTTGAGTAGCTGGCATCGCAGATCGCGCCATAATGGGCGCCGCCATCGCCAAGCCCCGGAATACAATGCGGGTGGCTCAGCATCTCGTGGGCGCTGGCCAGCGTGCCATTTTCATAATTGCCCAGCGCGGCCAGGAACAGGCCCTTGCCATTCGTCTCCAGCAAGCGGTCATAGGCGATTTCCTGCGGCGTGCAGCCTTTTGCGGCTGCCTGACCGGCCATGCTCCTTTCCTTGGGCGGCGCATAATCCGGCGGATTGTCGAGCGGGAACAGCCAGTTCCAGTCGCGCGCCAGCGCGTTGAACGGATGGCCCGGTTCGAATTCCTCGCTCAGCAGCGCCGCGCGCAGGCCGGGATCGCGCATAGCCGCGACCTGCTGTTCCACGGGCAGGTCCGTGATCTTCGCCCAGCTCGGGCAGAGGATGAACGGGTGGACCGTCAGCTCCAGCCCGGCGATCAGCCCGATCGGACGCGGCATGATCTGCGCGGTGGCCTTGCCGCCGTTGGCATTGGTGCGGTCCAGCATCTCCAGCACCCGGCGCCAGCGCGGCGGGCCGTCATTGCCTGAGGCCAAAGTGAAGGTGGCGGGCCGGCCGCTGCTTTCCACCACTCGCTCAATCACCTGATATTCCTTGTCCCAGCCGACAAAGGCATCGAGCACGACCTGAAAGGTGCCGGTCCCGGCATCCGCCATGCCGCCACAAATCGATTCCAGTTCGGCGATATCCGCCTCGAAGGTCGGGATACTGCCGCCATCGGCGGTCTTGTGAATCGACAGGCGCGAGGTGGCAAAGCCGATCGCCCCCGCTTCCATCGCTTCGCGGCACAGCTTGCGCATCACCGCCAGATCCTCATCATTGGCGGGTTCGCGCGCGGCCCCGCGAGCGCCCATCGCATAGACGCGCAGCGGCGAGTGCGGCAGATAGGCAGCGATATCGATATCGCGTTTGCCGCTGGCGACCACGTCAAGATATTCCGGAAAAGTCTCCCAGTTCCACGGCAGACCATCGGCCATGACCACGCCGGGAATATCCTCGACGCCCTCCATGACATTGATCAGCATCTCGTGATCGGTCTTGCGGCACGGCGCAAAGCCGACGCCGCAATTGCCCATGATCGCCGTGGTCACTCCGTGCGAGGACGAGGGGCTCAGCTGTTCCGCCCAGATCGACTGGCCGTCATAATGGGTATGAACATCGACAAAGCCGGGCGTGACGATTTTGCCGAACGCATCGATTTCCTCGCGGCCCTTGCCGGAAATTTTGCCGATCGCGACGATGGTGCCGTCACTGATCGCGATATCGCCATCGAACAGCTCGCCGCCGCTGCCGTCGGCGATGGTCCCGCCGCGGATCACAAGATCATGGTCACTCATATGCATTGCCTCTCATGCGTTGATCCAGTGTACGACGCTGCCGATCAGCGAGCCAAGTATAAAAATATAGATGGGTGGCATGCTGGCATAGAGCCACCGCAGCCGTTTCTCCGGTGCCTTGTGATAGCCCAGCGCATAGCCGACGCGCATGAACGGCCAGATCAGGCCGATGGCTGCGGCCCAATAGGGGCTGACAACATAGGCGAACAGCCACAGGCCGGGCAGGAACAGCACCAGATGCTCCAGCGTGTTCTGATGCGCCCGGACATGGCGTTCATATTCGGGAGGACCGCTGTGCGACGGCACCGCAATCTTGAACCGCCCGCGCGCCAGCCCCGCCATCAGCAGGGTGAAATAATAGGCCAGCAAGGCGAGGGCGCTGACAAAGGTGACGTAGATATAAGGGTCCATGACCGCTGCGGTTCCTCTCTTCTGAACCGGCGATCATAGGCGGCGCCTTTCCTGTGGCCATACTGCAAATGGATAAGGTTGCGTTCTACCGATCGGAATTTTGCTTAGGGAATTTGTAAAAGAAACTCGCCGGTTTTATGAAATCGAAAATCGAATTGTTCTAAAATATCCATACCCAAGATTGCATCAAAATATTCGTTATCAGCGATGTTGATCACTTCACACGGGGTTTTCATAGCATAGTATGAAACATCATTTTCACCGCCATCCGGTCGTTCGATTTCGCAAACGAATCCCAAGTTTATAAAATACAGCCGGTGCAATTGCTGGTTATGGACGTTTTGGATGGCTCTTTTACCATGGCTCGATAGATTTTCGATCGCTATCGCGCTCCTTGAGAGGCATGTTCTCTGTGCACCGGTGTCAATTAGTGCACGATATCGATTTACTGGAAAAGCTGTGGCGGCGTCTTGTGATTGCAGGTTTCGGGCCGATGGCACAAACTTTTGAAGGCCTATTTCAACAATAGCCTGCCTGCGCTCAAGCTTGCAACGCACCACCCGCATAAGAATAGAATCCCAAATTTTCGACTTCGCGAGTCACTTCTTGGATCGAATAACCGCCATCCCCATATTTCGACAAGCCTTCGGTAATGGCGTCAATTGCATTGTCGAAAAAGGAAATGACTTTTTGTTTGTGCATCAAAGCATACTGACCTGCATGATTTCTCAACAAACTGGGCAGTTGGCTTCTGAAGGCGTAATAGTTGAGATCGATTTCCGTTTCATCAGCCGATGTCATAGCACACCTCTTGCCCCACTGGATTGTGTGTAAATGGCACGCTGCTGCGATGAATGGTAGTATAATTGCGACAAAACGATTCCTGTGTGAGATGGTTCACGGTTTCGACCCCGTCTCCGTACGGCGTTGTCGGATAATCAGTGCCCCGCCTGCTCGCCTCGCTCCAGCCCGGAGAGCGCCAATTGCTCGTCGATCTGCGCCATCAGCCGGTCGAGCCCTTCCTGCGATTTCGCTTCGGCGCGGGCGACCAGCACATCCTGGGTATTGCTGGCGCGCAGCAGCCACCAGCCGTCTTCGGTATTGACGCGCGCGCCGTCGGTATCGTTGACCTGCGCGCCGCTCGCGGACAGGCGCGCCAGCACTTCGTCGATCACCGCGAACTTGCGGCTCTCGTCGACCTGGAAGCGCATTTCCGGGGTGTTGATCATCTCGACCATATCGCTGCGCAACTGGGTCACGCTCTTGCCGATATTGGTGGCCGCCTGGATCAGGCGCACCGCGGCATAGGGCGCGTCGTCGAAGCCATAATAGTCATGCTTGAAAAAGATATGGCCGCTCATTTCGCCGGCCAGCGGCGAACCGGTTTCCTTCATCTTCGACTTGATCAGGCTGTGCCCGGTCTTCCACATCAGCGGCTTGCCGCCGAGTTCCGCGATCCGGTCATAGAGCGCCTGCGATGCCTTGACGTCGGCGATGATCGTTGCGCCGGGCTCGCTCTTCAGCACATCCTCGGCATAGATTTGCAGCAGCTGGTCGCCCCAGATCACGCGGCCCTCGCCGTCGATCGCGCCGATGCGGTCGCCGTCGCCGTCAAAGGCCACGCCGAAATCGAGTCCTTTCTCGGCGACCAGCGCCTTCAGGTCGGCAAGATTCTTTTCCTCGGTCGGATCGGGATGATGGTTGGGGAAGGTGCCGTCCACTTCGGTGTAGAGCAGATGATGCTCGCCGGCCCCCCGCTCGGCGAGCAGGGTGGTCAGCTTCTCGATCACCGGGCCCGCTGCGCCGTTGCCGCAATCCCAGGCGATCTTGAAAGCACCGCCGGTGAAATTTTTCAGCAGCCGGGCCACATATTCATCTTCAATATCGACCCGCTCCTGCGTGCCGCTTCCCTGAGCCCAGTCTCCGCTTTCCGCCATGGTGCCGAGTTTCAGAATATCCGCGCCAAAAAACGGCCGGCCCTGGAACACCATCTTGAAGCCGTTATAATTGGCGGGATTGTGGCTGCCGGTGATCATGATGCCGCCCTGGACCTGATTCAGTACAGATTCGGCATAATAAAGCATCGGAGTGGGGCCCATTCCGACAGAAATGGCATTGATTCCGGCATCATTGAGACCCCGGATAAGCGCCGCTTCCAGCATCGGCGAACTGGTCCGCCCGTCATATCCGGTAGCAACCGCCGTGCCGCCATCGCGTGCAATCAGCGTCCCGAAACCGCGACCAATCGCATAAGCGTCATCCTCGCCCAGCGTTTCTCCGACAATCCCGCGAATGTCATATTCGCGTAGCGAGGTGGAATGGAAATTATGGGCGGTTGGAGCAGTCATGTGGGGGTCTCCGGCTAGTTGGAATGGCGATCCTGTCTAGAAGGACAATATCGGAAAATCCAGCGTTACGAATGAATTGCGACAGGTTGGTTACCGCTTGCGAGATGCTTCCAATTCTTCCAATAATATGTCGCGCGCCCGGTTGATCATCTTCGCCAGCTGCTCGTCGCCGCCATTGTCGGGATGATGTTCCTCCAGCCGTTTCTTCCAGGCCGCGTTGATCTCCATAAAGCCGGCGTCATCGCTCACGCCGAGCAGCGATCGTGCCCGGTCCAGTTCGAAACTGCGCGGTTTGCGCTTCGGCTCCTCGCAGTCGCGCGCGGGTATCAATATCCGCCAGCCGCTCAGAAAGGCGGCGCCCGCAAGCATGGCGCCGCCCATGATCCACCCGCCGCTGCGCAGAAAATTGGCCCCGACCAGAGCGATGACCAGCGCCAGCCACTGATTGGAGGTCATTGTCTTCGCCTTGCCCGACAATATCAGCCAGGCCAGGATTGCGCCGCCGAAAATGAGCAAGGGCAGCATCGGTTAGGCCACGAGCTTCGGTGTGCCGAGACCATTCTCGCCGCTCGCAGACGTGGTCGGGGCGGGTTGCGGCAGAGCCAGATGCTTGATCAGTTCGCGCAGTTCCTGGCGTGCCGCCAGATGGCTTGTGGCAAGCCGGCCAAGATGACCCTTGTCTAACATGGTGAGGCCGGAAGGGAACAGCTCCCGGTAAATGACGCGTTCGCTGAGGCCCGGAATGATCCGGAATCCGACGCGCTGGGACAGTTCCGCCAGTGCGGCCACAATCCGCTTCATATTATGCGCCTCGACATATTGGGTCCGGTTCCGGAGCAGGACCCAGTCGATCGTCGCGCCGTCCGCCTTCGCCCGTGCCTTGCGCGCGTCCCAGATCAGTTCGGCGTAAAAGCTCAGTTTGCGGACCTTGTAGGTTTCCGGATCGACCTGCCCGATCAGATCGAAATCGACAAAACTGTCATTGATCGGCGTCACCAGGGTGTTGGCGCGGGTTGCGACAAAGCGGGCGAATTTGTCGTCGCGACCCGGTGTATCATAGAGCAGAAAATCGGCGCCGTGACTCATCCGTTCGATCAGCTGCTCGAGCCGCGCGAGATTGTCGTCCTCGAACACGCTATAAGCCGGCTGCGGAATTTCGATATTCAGCCGCTTCATCGTCGCATCGCGATTTTCCAGATAGCGATAGGAGGTGCGTTGCCGCGGATCGAGATCGATCAGCGCGACCTTGTGTCCCTGATAGGCGAGCGCCACCGCAACATGCACGGCGGTGGTAGACTTGCCGGTTCCGCCCTTTTCATTGGCGAAGACGATATGATGCGTATTCTTGGTCACGTTTTGAGCGATATCCCTGTTCTTGGCCCTTGCGAAGGACGACCCCCCGTCCCATAGCTTAGACAAGCCACAGGGCAAAATCTAAACGCAAAGAGTGATGCATGCAAATTGTTCGACAGCTCGACCCGCTGCGGGACGCCTTGGCGGAATTTCGCAAGCCGGGTTTGAAAATCGGGCTGGTTCCCACGATGGGAGCGCTGCACGCAGGCCATATGCGCCTCGTCGAAGTGGCGAGAGAGCATTGCGACGCGGTGGTGGCATCGATCTTTGTCAATCCGACCCAGTTTGGCGAGGGTGAGGATCTGGATGCCTATCCACGCCAGGAAGCTGCCGACGCCGCGCTGCTGGAAGCAGCCGGGGTGGAATTGCTGTGGGCCCCGACGGCGGACCAGATGTATCCGTCCGGCTATGCCACTAGTGTGAGCGTCAGCGGGATCAGCGACGGCCTGTGCGGTGCAGCCCGGCCCGGCCATTTTGACGGGGTCGCCACCGTGGTGGCGAAACTGTTCAACCAGACTCGTCCCGATGCGGCTTTTTTTGGAGAGAAGGACTATCAGCAGCTCGCGGTCATCCGGCAAATGGCGCGCGACCTTGATTTTACCCATGATATCGTTGGCGTGCCTACGGTTCGTGACCCGGATGGCCTCGCGCTGTCGTCGCGCAATGCTTATCTCACCGAACAGCAGCGAGCCGATGCGGTCGCGCTTCCGGAAACGATGCGGGAAGCGGCAGGCGCGATCGCGGCCGGCGGCGATGTGGCGACGATATTGGCGGAGGGAAGGGCCCGGATACTTGCCGCCGGCTTCCACAAGATTGACTATCTCGAATTGCGCGACGCCGATACGCTGCTGGCTCTGGATAAATTTAGCCAGCCGGCCCGGCTTTTTGCCGCCGCCCATATCGGCCGCACCCGGTTGATCGACAATATCCCGGTTTCCTAAGGCTGGAACTTGATAGCGTTAACCAGAAAAGCGGGAAAATTTGCCTGATTTCCCCGGCTTTTAAAGCCGAAAGGCGAATCTCCCGCGATTCTCGTTAACCATTTCTTTAGGACATTGCGGTGAATGTTCACCTGTCGTCGCACATTGCGGCACGGAAACAGGGACTGAACATTATGGGCAACAGCATGAAAAGCGCCGCCTTTCTGATCGAAAGCCGCCTCGCAGAGGCAGCGCGAGGCAGCAACAATGCATATTTTGATCTGGGCGTGATCTACTCCACCGGATCGAGCGGCATCGATGTCGATCTGATCGAAGCGCACAAATGGTTCAATCTGGCGGCCTTGTCCGGGCATGACGAGAGCAAGATTTGCCGGGCGGAAATTTCTCTGGAAATGACGGCGCGCGAAATTGCCGAAGCCCAGCGGGAAGCGCGCAACTGGCTACAGCAGACCAGCCGCCGCGCAGCCTGAGTCTCAGGCCAACTTTTTGAACGGCCCCATCTCGGCCAGAAATTCGATATCGGCTGCAACCGCCCGGCGTTCGCGGTCCAGATAGTCCGAGATCGCTGCGCGAAATCCGGGATCAACGATATAATGCGCCGACCAGGTCGGCACCGGCTGATAGCCCCGTGCCAGTTTGTGGCTGCCCTGCGCCCCCGCCTCGACCGTCTTCAGCCCGCGCGCAATGGCCGCATCAATGGCCTGATAATAGCAGATCTCGAAATGCAGGAACGGGATATTGCGCGTGCAACCCCAGTAACGCCCGTACAGCGTGTCCGCCCCAATGACATTGAGCGCACCGGCAACCGGAACGCCGTCCTGCATGGCGAAGATGAGCAGCAATTTGTCCGCCATTTTCTGTTGCAACAGATCAAAGGCGCTGCGCGTGAGATAGGGCTGACCCCATTTGCGCATTCCGGTGTCCTGATAAAATTCCCAGAAATAATCCCAATGTTCCGGCTGGATATCTTCGCCGGACAGGTGAACAATATCCACCGCTTCCTGGGCCTTGCTTCGTTCCTTGCGGATTGCCTTGCGTTTCCGGGACGACAGGGCGGCGAGAAAATCGTCAAAACTGGCATAGCCATCGTTCTGCCAGTGGAACTGGCTGTCGGTCCGGATCATCCACCCGGCTTCGCGGAAATGGGGCAACTGGTCTTCGCTGACAAAAGTCGCGTGCACCGATGAAATGCCGTTATTCTGCGCCAGTTGTTCTGCCGCACGCAACAGGGGGACGGCAAGCGTCTCGTCACGCAGCAGCAGGCGCGGGCCCGGCACCGGTGAAAAGGGCGCGGCAATCTGGATCTTAGGATAATATTGGCCACCGGCATTCTCAAACGCATGCGCCCATTGCTGGTCGAATATATATTCGCCCTGGCTGTGGGACTTCAGATAGCTCGGGAGACAGGCGGCAATTGTTCCGTCCTTGTCTTCAATGACGATAGGAAGGGATTTCCAGCCGGTGCCCGGACCAACGCTGCCGGATTCCTCCATCGCCGAAAGAAAGCCGTGGGAGACAAAGGGATTGGCCTTGCCCGCGCAGGCATCCCACTGGTCCGCGGGCAGGCTGGCGATATCATCGGCAACACGGGCCACAATTTCTGTGGGGGCAGCGGGAGAATCAGACATCGACTTCCATGCTATCAGCTCTGGGGTATCTCATAAACCGGTTCGTCCGCGTAGCGGAAGGCGGTTTGCTCCTGTTCTGCCGCACGGACCGTCCAGGTGACCACCGTCAGACCCCGTGCCCGCTGCGAGGCGGCAAAGCGCGAGGGCAGATCGCGGATATCATAGGCCAGAAAATCGGGCTTTGCGATCCAGAGATTGCGATGACGGGCGATCCGGCCGCGCCAGTTTTTGCCATGTTCTTCGGTGACCACCAGGCCGCGCACAATATGGTCTGCATTGCTGCGAAACCAGGCGCTCACCAGCGGATTGAAAGACATGATGGCGGCTCTGCCACCATAGCCTTCCAGTGCCCGGCGTACCGACAGGCACAGCGGGCCGACGCGCCGGTTGCGGGACTTGAGCTCGATCAGCACAGGAACGCGTCCGGCAATCTGCTCGAGGGTCTCGCGCAAGCGCGGAATCTTTCCGTGACCATCCCGCAAGTTAATCTGATCGATATCTTCCGAGCGTAAATTGCCGATCGGTCCAGAGCGCTCGGTCAGGCGGTCCAGTTCATAGTCATGAAAAACAAAGGCGCGGCCATCTTCTGCTGCCTGGACGTCACATTCAATGCCGTGACCCAGTTTGATCGCGGCTTCAAAGGCGGCAGGGCTGTTCTCCAGTACGCCATGGCCATGCAGCCCGCGATGGGCATAGGGCTGGCCCTTCAAAAATGCCACACGACCGGGTGCTGGTGCCGGCGCCAAAATATTGTCGAGCAGCGTCCCGATCACTCGGATTTCAGGGCAATGATGGCGTCGACCTCGACCGCGACGCCGAGTGGCAGAGAGGCCACTCCGACAGCGCTGCGAGCGTGCAGGCCGGCAGCCCCGAAAATCACTTCCATCATGTCGGAACAGCCATTGGCGACCTTCGGGTGGTCGGTATAATCGGCGGTGCTGTTGACGAAAACGCCCAGTTTTACAATCCGGTCGACGCGGTCCAGCGACCCTGTTGCCTTCTTGATCTGGGCAGCAATCATCAGCGCACAGGCCTTTGCTGCCTCTTGTCCTTCAGCCAGCGACATATCATCACCCAGCCGTCCGGTGATCAGCTTGCCGTCGCTCATCGAGACCTGACCGCTGATATGCAGCAAGCCGTTCACCTCCACGGCCGGCACATAGGAGGCAACGGGAGCAGCCGGTGTCGGCAATTCAATGCCCTTGGCTGTCAGGGCTTGTTCAATATGATCTGTCATTGGATAAAACTCTCACGCATGGTTGGCAGGGTCAAGCTCTTGCGAAGACAGGTCCATCGCCGGAGCCGGTTGGGCATTGTCAAACTTGTCCGATATCCAGGTCACGGCTTCGTGCCAGGAGTCGATGCGCACGTGCGCCGCCGGATTGGTCTCGATATGTTTGGCCATGATCGGTTCGCCGACCATCTGCAGACGCCACACATCGGGCGCATGCTTGGCAACGCTGCCATGCTGGTGGCCCAGATCGTCGACAAAGACGGTGACGGAAGGATTAAATTCGGCGAGAATGCTGGTCAGCAGCTCGCCCTTGCCGCCCTGATTGGTATAGACGGGAAAATCGATGCCCACGGCCCTGAGCTGTTCCGCTCGCGCTTCCCGGCGATCGTCCAGCAGATTGGTCAAGATCACCACATCGGCCAATTCGCCGAGCAGATTGATCGATTCGACCGCTCCGGCGATCGCGCCCTGCCGGTGCATTTCGCTGTCGAAAAATTCCTTCAGCATCGGCCAGATCTGCTCCGGCAGCACCTGTGTGCCGTCATGCTTGTGGCGCAGGGCATTGGCAAAATCGCTGCCATTTTCCAGATCGAAATGAATATGCTTGTCGCTGTCCAGCCACTGCTGGAACGGCACGACCATATGCAGCAGAACTTCATCGCAGTCGCTGATCAGAAGCGGCCTTTTAGTCATGAAAATCTCCGGGGGAATTGAGATGATGGGCGGCAGCGGCCAGTTTGGCTGGCGGGACACCGATAGCCTCGGCGCAGGCAAGCAGATCGGGTTCATGATTGGCAAGAAAGCCGAGCAGGGATGCCAGCATCGTCGGGTCTTCGAGGCCGGATCTGAGTTCGCGCGGATCCAGTCCGGTAAGGGCCAGCAGCCGCTCCGCCCGGTCCTGATCCTGCAGCACCCAGCCGAGCGCCTGCAAGGCGATGATTTCGCTGTCGGGTCCTAGATTGGGATTTGTTTCCATTACTGCTTTCGCCTAATGGTTCGGCTGCAAGTTTGAAAGGGCAAATCCGGTCGTGGCAAAAAGAGTATTGGTGGTTGAGGACAATGAACTGAACCTCAAACTATTCTGCGATCTGCTTCGGGCCCATGGTTTTGTGGTGGAGCCGGTCAGTGACGGTCGGGAAGTGCTCGAAAAGGCGCGCAGCTTCGTGCCAAATCTGATTGTCATGGATATCCAGCTGCCGCATGTCAGCGGACTGGAACTGATCGAGCAGATCAAGAAAGACGGCCAGCTCAAGATCATTCCGATCATGGCCGTGACCGCTTATGCCGGCAAGGGGGACGAAGACCGGATATTGAGTGCCGGGGCAGAGGCTTATGTTTCAAAGCCGATATCGGTCGCGAAATTCATCGAATCGGTGCAGCAGGTGCTGCACCGCTAAAGCTGGGCCAAAAGCTGCTTATTTGATTTTGGCTTCTTTGAATTCGACATGCTTGCGAACGACCGGATCATATTTGCGCTGCACCATCTTTTCGGTGAGATTGCGCGGGTTCTTGCGGGTTACGTAGAAAAATCCCGTGTCCGCCGTGCTGACGAGTCTGATCTTTACATTGGCTGGTTTCGCCATGGTGCATTCCTTAAGGCCGAAGCTGAAATAAAAACAGCGACGCAATCGGGCGCCGCATTCGTTCGCCGGGCTAATGGTGAAAATGCCAGCGGATGTCAAGAAAAAGCCGCTTTGCGATGAGGCGCGTCAAAACGGGAGGAATTTATCACTTCTTAACCATGTTTTTGCATGGTGGCATCGCAGCGGGAGACAATTTGCGATGAATCATGACCAGAATCTGTTCGTTCAGACCGAAATGCGGAGCCTGCTCGACAATTTGCCGGCGGAATTGGCCAGTGAGCATCCCCTGCAGTTTCTGATGCACCTCGATCATATCCGGCAACGGGCAACGCAATATCGCCTGTCCGCTCTTCGCGATCTCATCTCCGCGCTGGAAAGCGCGCTGCAACCGGCCATGCTGTCGGGTGGCGGTACCGTCATCGCCCGCAACTATCTTGAAGCGATGCGCGCGACGCTTGACTGCGGACAGCTCAGCCCCGCCATGACCGAAGCGCTCATGGCCAATGTAGCGCTCCGCCTCGGCGGCCAGCCCTAGCCGCCCGGTCTGTGGATGCATTTCTAACCTCGCTTTTTGCTCTGGCGGCCGCAGAATTTGGCGACCGGCCCCAGATTCTTTGTGCCGCCCTCGCGATAAGATATGGCCGGTTATCGCCGATTCTCTGGGGCCTGGGACTGGCCACATTGTGCAATTGCGCGATTTCCGCAATTGCCGGCCATGCTGTGCACCAGTGGATCAGCGAAGATGCGCTGCAACTTTTCTATGCCCTGTCGCTGATTTTTGCCGGCTTCGGGATGGTCGCGTGGCGCCGCCCCGTCGACTTGCTGGAAAAATGGACGCTTGGGCCGTTCTGGACATCTTTTCTCGGTCTTTTCATTCTGCAATTTGGCGACAAGGGGCAATTTATCCTGATGGCTACCGCCGCCCGGACCGGCATGGTGTCGTTTGCTGCTGCCGGAGGGTGGTTCGGGGTGATGATTGCCTGCGTGCCTGCCATCTTGTTTTACCGCCAGTTGACCGACCATTTGCCGATGGCGACAATTCGTTATGCAGGCGGCGCAGCCTTTCTCTTGATCGGAACGGTCGTTGCGCTCACTGCATGGGGGATTTTCTGACCGACTCGGTGACGGGCCCTTCAAATCGATATTATCGATCTGTCAGAGCAAATCTTCTCACTGTAATATGCCGCCCATCCTCCCTATTTTTAAATTTTTAAGACGTTGACTGGAAAAAGCTCACAAGGAGAAAGACAATGACCACGGGTGACAATGCAAAAAAGGCTGTAGCCGAAGCACTGAACGGAATTTTGGCCGACAGTTTTGCGCTATATCTCAAGACCAAGAATTTTCACTGGCACGTTTCCGGACCCCATTTCCGCGATTATCATCTGATGTTCGATGAGCATGCCGCACAGATTCTCGCCACCACCGATCTGATTGCCGAACGGGTCCGCAAAAATGGCCACCGCACCCTGACCTCCATTGGCGATATTGCCCGGCGGCAGACGGTTGCCGACAATGACGATACCAAGGTTACGGCGGCTGACATGCTCAGCGAATTGCGCGCGGACAATCAGAAGCTGGTGGAAAAGCTGCGCGAAGCGAAGGAGTTGGCAGGAGAGGCTGGCGACAACGCCACCGATGGCCTGCTCGACGACTGGACCGACCAGGCCGAAGAGCGCGCCTGGTTCCTGCTCGAGATCGCGCAGAAAGACTGATTCACTGGGACGCGTCGTTCTGGAGTACCGGATAGACGTTGCCGTCGGAAAGACCTCCCGCTGCCGGACTGCCTATGCAGCCGGCGGCGCGAGCTGTGTGTCTGCAATCCGCTGAATTCTGTTGCCGAATCACCACAGATTTAATCAAATTGTAACATTCGTCTGGAGTATTTTCCCAGAAAACCGGACTTTCTTCATCCCTGATTGTTGGCGATTAGAATTTTTGCTTTGATTCGACTCCGAAAATCAAGCAACCTGATGACTTGGGGCTATTCTGGCCGGTTTTTACAGGGGTAATTACTTCCATGGACAATAATTTCGGACATTCCAAACGATCGGTACTTCTGCGCACTGCAGCAGCAAGTGCCATTGCAACTCTGGCTCTTGCAACGCCCGCGCAGGCAATTGTGCCCAATGACAATTATACGCCGACTCAGATACTGGACGAGGATACCGGAGCGAACGGTGTCGGCATGTTTGCCCGCGGTGACGGCTTTGTCTGTTCGGGTACCCTGATCAATCCGCGTACCGTTTTATTCGCCGCCCATTGCGTGAATGATCGCCCCGAGAGCGATTATGGAACGGTCGTCAATACCGCTTGGTCCTTTGATTTCGACGCCAACCAGCTCCTCAATTTCATTCGTGATGAATTGGGTATCACCAGCGGTACATTTCAGCAGTCAATCAACACGTTTCTCGTAAATCAGATCTACTGGAACGCGCAATCCACTGAACAAGCGGCCAGCCAGGGGTTTCTGGAAGGCGATATCGCTTTAGCCAGCCTAGCGACGCCGGCCGGTAATATTCCGACATGGGCGCTGCTGTTTTCGCCGCTTCCGACACCTGATTCGATCAGCGATTCAGATGGCACCGGCTATCATGTAAAAATTACCGGCTATGGCCGTACCGGCAGCGGAACAGCGGGTTCGAATGTCGGAATCGACTTCCGTCGCCGTGCTGCGGAAAATATGCTCGGCTCGCTTTCCTCCTTTGATTCCCGTGACGCGTGGCTTTTTGGCGATGATTCAGGTGGCCTCCCGCAGGTCCTTTATCGCATGGATTTTGATGATCCGAACAAGACCAATCCCTTTGACTTCAACCTCTACAAGGACGAGCCTCGCGAACGCGAGGGCACGACGGCAGGAGGTGATTCCGGTGGTCCGCTGATTCTGGATGCAGCGAACAACAGCCTCTCGACCGAAGATTTGCAAATTGGCGTCCTGTCCGGCGGTTCGCGCTTCTTTTTCGAACAGGTGTTCAGTTCATATGGCACATCAAGCTTTTATCAGCCCTTGTTCCTGTTTGCCGACTATATCGCTGCGAACAACCCGTACCGTTATGTCAGCGCGAAAGCGGGCGACGGCGCGTGGGAAGATGCAACCCACTGGCAGACCGATCTGGATCCCGCTTATCGCGTCATTGATGCCAACGGAAATGTCGTAAACGGTTTTCCCGACACCCAGTCGGCTGGTCGCTTTGGGGATAGCCCCGAATTTGGCCAAGTGTGCTTCGATCCGGAAGGCGATAACCTAGGCGACGGTTGTTATGATTTTGCTACGGGCGAAGAGGCGCCGCCATCGCGCCCCGCACCAGCGCCCACTCCCGCCCCAACGTCCGCGGTCGCGGGCGGTAGCAACCTGACTTCGGGTATCGGGATCGTGGAATTTGGCGAAGCTTCCAACGTATCCGATCTGGCCGCTGGTGGCGATGCTCAATCCTCCCAAGTGGTCGCGCAAGTCGGGGCCAGCACTGCAACACCCGTCGCGGTTGCATCTGCCTCCTCGCCCGCTGCACGCGCCGGCATGATCATGGGTGCAGAACATCAGGCACAAGGCAATGGGGTGGAATTCGCTATCCAGGCTCCACAAAGTGGCGTGGAATTGGCCGAGGAAGAGTCGCAGGCTCCTGGCGATCCGCAACCAGCACCGACGCTGGCCAACGGGCTGGCTGGCGCAACGGATTTTGTCCCTGACAATATTGATCCGACTGTCAGTGCTGACCCGGCCGAACAGGTCAATGCTCGCTATTTTGATGTCACGCTGGATCAAACCGGCACCACTACCCTGAGCAGTGATAGAACCATTGATCGTATGAGTGTCAGCGGATTGGCTGGCTTGAATATCGCTTCGACCGGAAGTTTGACGTCGCTTATCGATATCACGCAAACCGGCGGCCGCATTTCGGTGGACGGCACTCTGACCAGTGCGGGCGACTATTCTCTGATCATGGGGCTGTTGACCGGGTCTGGCACAGTGGTGGCGCCGATGGTAACCAGCGTCGCAGGGGGAATTGCGCCCGGAACCATGGGGACGATCGGTACGTTGAACATCGACGGAAACCTGATCCTGTCATCGGGAACGACCTCGTTTATCGATCTCGGTGCACCGAATAGTTCCGATCGCATTGCGGTGACAGGCGAAGCCAATCTCGGTGGCAATATTGGACTGGCGCCGGTGGCCGGTTTCCAGACGGCTACGCCTAGCGTCTACCGGATCTTGACGGCCGATGGCGGAATCACGGATCAGTTTTCCGGTGTTTCGAACCTGTCGGCAATCCTGCTGACGAGCCTCACCTATAGTGCAAACGCTGTCGATCTGACGGTTCGCGCCCAAAGCTATCAGAATGTGATAGATCAGGCCAATGCTGTTCAGGTCAGCTATGCCGCCCTGATGGACCGCAATCGTGGCAACGGCGCTGTATCCGAATTGTTCTCGTTCCTCGATTTCACTGACGCAGCGACAATTCAGCAGACGTTTAACAGTTGGGCTCCGACGACGGAAACCACGGTGCGCTCTATCGGCAAGTCGGTGGCGACCAATATCGCTAACTTCTTCGATGCGCGCATCTCGTTGGCGGATCGTGACTCCAGTGGTGGCACCATTGCTACGATAGGCCGACCAATGCAAACCGCTGCCCTGGCGCTTAATGGCGGCGTTGGCGGAAATGCGACGGTCATGACAGACTTTGCCGCAGCCAGCGCCGCTCAGGATGTGGAAACTATATCCAATGGTGTTAACGAAGATATCGCCGTCTATTTGGCGGGCGGATATCTGGATGGCGAGGGGCGTTCCATGCCGCTTGCTGGTCAGCCACAGGGCAAAGATGACTTTGACGGTTTCTTCATCGCGGCTGGTATTGAACATTTTCTGTCGGATACCAGTATGATCGGCTTGGGCTTTCATTATACTGATCTTGATGCAACCGCCGCTCTGGGCAGCACGTCAAGTGGCAAGACGATTACCGGTACGCTCTATGGCCGGACAATGCTGGGACAGCTGGCTTTGGATACACAGGTCACTGCAGGTGTTTATGAGGCCACCACGCAACGGAACCTGGCTCTGGGTCCGCAGGCGTACACCCTCAACAGTCAGGACAATAGCCTGCTGTTCACATCGTCGGTTGATCTGTCTTATAAGCTGGGCGCCGGTGGGTTCTCTTTCGCACCGACGGTGGGGATGCGTGCGACCAAGATTGATTTCAGCAATGTGATTGAAACCGGTGGACCGATGGCGCTAACCACGTCGCGGCCCGATTATGACAGTCTGCAAGGTCGCGCGGGTGCTGAATTTGAAGCAGGAGGCGGCAGCAACGTGCAGTTCTTTGGTTCAGCATTTTACGTGCACGAATTTCAGGATGCGCAGACCAATGTTGCGGCAAACTTCACCAATGGCGTGGGCTTGCTGGCCCCATTTGCTCTGGCTGGTCAGGATGACGACTGGTTTGAGACGGCTGTGGGTGTTCGCGTCAATGCCGGCAATCTCTCGTTTGGGCTGAGTGGATTTACCACCATCAAGCGTTTTGATGCTGAGGCGCGCGGCGTGTCAGCATCGGCCACCATTCGCTTCTGATAGGCGCGTTCAACAACGAAAAAGCCCGCCGGACCTGTTTCGGCGGGCTTTTTTGTGCCCGCTCCGTCAGCGTGAGGGGCACCGTCAGGACGTAAAAAAAGGCGGGTCCATGCCCGCCTTTTTATTCCTTTAACTGGGACCGACTATTTTGCGACCAGATTCACTGCCGCTGTCTTACCCCGCTGATCGACTTCCAGTTCAAACTCCAACTTGTCGCCTTCTTCCAGCCCGCGCATACCCGCGCGTTCGACGGCTGAAATATGGACAAATGCGTCCGGCTGACCGTCATCGCGCTGGATGAAGCCAAAGCCCTTGCTGCCGTTGAAGAATTTTACGGTGCCCGTGGCCTTCTCTCCGGTCAGCTCCCTGCGAGGAGGGCCGCCGCGTTCCTCTCGCGAGGCTCCGCCACCGGCAGGAACCTCAATAAGATCGCCTTCGATCTGAATGTCGGAAGCGGACACCTTGCCGCCCCGGTCAACCAGCGAAAAGCGCAACGTCTGCCCTTCAGCGAGACCTTTCAGTCCCGCTCGTTCGACCTGACTGATATGGACGAAGACGTCTTCGCCGCCACCGTCCTGCACGATGAAGCCAAAGCCCTTTTGCGCATTGAAAAATTTGACCGTCCCCGTGCTTTCACCGACGACCTGATCCGGCATGCCGCCGCTCCGTCTGGGGCCGCCCGAATCACTGTCCGGTCGCGTGTATCTTTCAACGGGAGGGCCGTTATCACCTTGATATCCATCGAAGTTTTCGTCGCCGAAGCCATCGCGTTTGTCCCGGCCTCTGCCTCGCCGGTTTCTATCAAAACCCATTCTTAAATCGTCACTTTCAATTCGCCCTGTCCAGTAATAGCAACGGCGCGGCGGACGAATTCCGGACCATTGTTTTGCACGAATCCCATTCACGTGCTGTGCTATCATACAGAAAAACACACGAATAAGCGAATGAATTCGATGGTTGGTTAAAGAGTCATCCGATTCCCAAGCTCAAATAGCCGACATCAGAAAAGCCAGGTTTTCGGATCAGCGATAGGTTCATGCTTTTGCGCTTTCAGCAGAGCGAGTACCGAACGCACGAGAATCCAGACAGCAAGCGCGATCAGAATCGGGATGCCGATCAGGATAAAAGAGAGAATGCTCCCGATAATGCCGACCAGGAGCCCGATGAGGAATGTCATGATATGAAATTGTAAATGGCTCTCTTCCCACGTTCCTGCGACCTCATCTTTCCAGACCAATGCAAGAATGAATCCTATCAGGCCGGTTACGCCAACCACAAATCCCCCGATATAGAGGAGTGAGACAATGGTCGCCTTGTTGAAATCGAAGCCGGGAGTCGCTGAACCGGGTATTTTCTCTGCCATATTCCTCACTCTCGTTGTAAGTGCCCTATGCCATGCGAAAAGACGCTCAAACTAAACTTGCTGTTTGAGGCAGCCTGCGGCACATAGCATATCCAATGATGAGCTGCTGTCAATTTTCGCAGCCGGCATTTTGGCCAAGGTCTTCAACCAGCGGCCCGTAGGATATCATGCCGATACAGCGGTTGCGAAAATGAAGTTGGCCCACCGATAAGATAGACAGGCAAATAGTAATGGCAGTTTTTTTTCACGAGGAAGATATTCCCGCAGGCGCGCTGGCGGATGGGACCGTTGCCGTGGACACCGAAACAATGGGGCTCCAGACCCACCGGGACCGCCTGTGCCTGTTGCAGATATCGGATGGTAAGGGCGACGAGCATCTGATCCGTTTTGGTCCGGATAGCGACTATGCTGCTCCCAATTTGCGGGCTGTTTTGGCCGATCCCGACCGGCTCAAACTTTATCATTTTGCGCGTTTTGATCTTGCCGCCATCGAACATTATATGGGCGTGATGGCAGCACCCGTCTTCTGCACCAAAATAGCCTCGCGGCTGATCCGCACCTATACGGACCGGCATGGACTGAAGGAGCTGGTGCGCGAACTTCTTGCTCAGGATATTTCGAAACAGCAACAGTCCAGCGACTGGGGCAACCCGGAGCTGAGCGAAGCGCAGCGCGAATATGCCGCGTCGGATGTTCGCTTTTTGCACAGACTGAAGGACGAGCTGGAAATCCGGCTCGAGCGGGAGGGCAGAACCGCTCTCGCCCAGGCCTGCTTCGATTTCTTGCCCGACCGCGCCCGGCTGGATTTGGCGGGCTGGCCGGAAACGGATATTTTTGCACATGCCTAGGCATTTGAATCCCTTGTTCACTCTTCGTAATTTTGATTGCGGGAATGCAGTTTAACCATGTCAACGGCCGCAAAGCTTATCCGGACCAAGCGCCAGGAATTTGCCGCTCCGAACGGCAAGCATGATCGCAATGTCAAGTTGCTGCGATTCATTCTTCCTGTGGCGGTTGGGATATTGGGGTCGATGCTGGCTTTGGCCCCGTTCACCATGCGGGGCGAGCTGAGCTTCGTCCTCGACAAGAATAGCGTCGATGTCGCGAAAGAGCGGATGCGGGTAACCGAGGCTCTCTACCGCGGCGAGGACAGCGAAGGGCGGCCGTTTTCCCTGAAAGCCGGTTCTGCCGTGCAAAAAAGCTCGGCGGAAGCCGTTGTCGAGTTGAATGATCTTTCTGCCCGCATATTGCTGACAGACGGTCCCGCTCAGATACGCGCCCGTGCCGGGCGCTATGATATGGATGAGGAAAATGTCCGGGTGCCCGGGCCGGTTCAGGTCGAGGCGGCGAACGGATATCGGCTGTCTACCAGTAATGTCATCGTTGATTTCAAGGAGCGCAGCCTGCGCAGCGAAGGGGTGGTGGAAGGAAGGACGAATATCGGAACGTTCAGGGCGGATCGGCTGGAGGCCGATTTGGCTGGACGCACCGTCAGCCTGAATGGCAATGCGCGATTGCGGATTGAACAAAATGGACTAAGAAGACCCTAGATGAAACTGAACCTTTTTCTTTTCCTGTCCGCCGGCAGCGCGCTCCTCGCCGCATCATTTTTGCTTCTGGTAGGCCCTGCCCCGGCGCAGGTTTTTGGCAGTCATGACAGCAATGCGCCCGTGAATTTCGATGCCGGACGGATCGAAGTCCAGGATCGTGCCGATCGCGTGGTTCTATCCGGTGCGGTTCGTGTCGAGCAGGCGGGATTGGTGCTTAATGCCGCGCGGATGACCGTCGCCTATCGCAACAGCGGCGGGATCGAAATCGACCGGATTGATGCGTCCGGCGGAGTCACGATTCGCAAAGCCGGCGATACAGCGTCCGGCAATGTGGCCATTTACGATCTCAATCGCCGTCTCATCACCTTGATCGGCAATGTCACGCTGACACAGGGAACAAACCGTCTCTCCGGCGGGCGGCTGATTATCGATCTCGCATCGGGTCGCTCGACGATAGATGGACGTTCTGCGGGAGGCTCTTCGGTCGGCACGCCGGATTCCAGTGGGCGGGTGTCCGGTACATTCACCGTGCCGCAACGGAAAGAATCCAATCCCGGCCAGTAATAGCGCGCAGAAGCTTCGCCATGGAAAAGCGGTGCGTCTGCCAAGCCCATGATGCTTGATTTACGGTGATAAAAGTCCATTTTCAGTCTACCATGCACAAAGCTTGCCAATCCGGATGGTGATGGGGCATGCTGATGATCAACAGCCGAACAGCCCATGCAAATGAGGATGAATGATGAACGATACAGCCGTTACTGACCCGCCGACAATGGCCGATCCCGGGGCCGCCATGGCCAGTGATGCCATGGAACATGGCTTGGCAGTGGTTTCTATTGCCAAAAGCTATGACAAACGTTCGGTGCTGTCCGATGTTTCGCTGTCCGTCGGCCGCGGTGAAGTCGTCGGGCTTTTGGGGCCCAATGGTGCGGGGAAAACGACCTGTTTCTATTCCGTCATGGGTCTTGTGAAGCCCGATGCAGGGCGGATCATGCTCGACGGCGAGGATATTACAGCCCTTCCAATGTATCGTCGGGCAATTCTCGGTATCGGCTATCTGCCGCAGGAAACATCCATTTTTCGCGGGATGACCGTTGAGCAGAATATCATGGCGGTGCTCGAGATGGTGGAACCCGATGCCCGTACAAGAGAGGAAACACTCGACCGGTTGCTGGATGAATTCGGCCTGATGAAGTTGCGGAGTTCGCCGGCGATGGCCCTGTCCGGGGGCGAGCGGCGGCGTTGCGAGATCGCCCGGGCGCTGGCGGCAAGTCCTTCGATCGTGCTGCTGGACGAACCCTTTGCCGGCATTGATCCGCTCTCGATCGCCGACATTCGCGATCTGGTCTGCCAGCTGCGGGAGCGCGGCATCGGTGTCCTGATCACCGATCATAATGTCCGCGAGACGCTCGATATCGTCGACCGGGCCTGCATCATCTATGACGGTCAGGTCCTGTTCGCCGGCAGTCCCGAAGACTTGGTCGCAGACGCCAACGTCCGCCGGCTGTATCTCGGCGAAGGGTTCGCTCTATAACAATGGCCCTCACGCCTCGCCTCGATTTGCGACAGAGCCAGTCGCTGGTGATGACGCCGCAATTGCAGCAGGCGATCAAGCTGTTGACCCTTTCCAATCTGGAGCTTGAAACCTTCATTTCCGACGAGGTCGAGAAAAACCCGCTGCTGGATACGGGAGAGCTCTCGACTGAAAGCGGTGAGGAAAGGCAGGACGACTCCGCTGCCCAGGGCAGTGACGAAATATTGTCTGCCGGCCCTTCGGAGTCGGAGGCTGCTCTGGATATGGAGGGGCACACGGACAGCTTTACCAACAACAGCCTTTGCGACAGTGATGGCCCGCTCGACGGGCAGCTCGGCCTCAATGGGGCGAGCTCCGGTTCCGGTGCCATCGGCGATTCTGCCGACTTCGAGAATATGCTGGCCGCTGAAATCTCGCTGACCGATCATTTGATGGATCAGGCGGGCACCGTTCTCTCGGGCACCGACCTGTTCGTGGCGCAGCATATCATCGATCAGATCGATGAATGCGGCTATTTGCAGGCCGACCTTCTGGAACTGGCCTATCGTCTGAATGTCGGACTGGTCGACATCCAGCGGATATTGGGTGTCGTGCAGACCTTTGATCCCGTCGGGATTGGCGCAAGAAATCTGGCAGAATGCCTGGCGCTGCAGGCCAGGGATGCGGACCGCTATGATCCGGCAATGGCGCGGCTGATCGACAATCTGGATTTGCTGGCCAAGGGTGCCTTGCCGCAACTCAAGCGGATTTGTGGCGTCGATGATGAAGACCTGATGGATATGATCAGCGAGTTGCGCAACTATGATCCCAAACCGGGCTGCAAGATCGGAGGGGGCGAGGTGCAGTCCGTGGTGCCCGATGTCTTCATTGCCGAACGGGGGGACAAGTGGATCATCGAAGTGAACAGCGCCACCTTGCCGAAGGTGCTGGTCAACCGCAGCTATTATAGCGAGCTCAAGGACGGGGCGCAGGACAAACAGTCGAAGGAGTGGCTCAACGAATGCCTTGCCGATGCCAACTGGCTGGTTAAGGCGCTGGACCAGCGGCAGCGGACGATCGTCAAGGTGGCGACTGAAATCGTGAAACAGCAGGAAGACTTCTTCCGCAAGGGTGTCGCGCATCTGCGACCGCTGACGCTGAAGAATGTCGCGGAGAAGATCGAGATGCACGAGTCGACGGTGAGCCGGGTGACCTCCAACAAATATCTGTCCTGCTCGCGCGGGACGTTCGAGCTCAAATATTTCTTCACCAGCGGCATCCAGTCGTCGACCGGCGGCGAGGCGGCCTCGGCGGAAGCGGTCAAGAGCCATATCAAGACGTTGATCGATGGCGAGGACCCCAAGAACATCCTGTCCGACGACAAGCTGGTCGCGCTGCTGAACGACAGGGGCTTCGACATTGCCCGCCGAACCGTCGCCAAATATCGCGAGTCGCTGGGGCTTGGCAGCTCGGTGCAGCGCCGCCGGCAGAAGGCGCTCGAAGGCCGGGCCGCCTAAATCGGCTTGCGCAGTACCGCGAATTCGAGCGCATCGCTTTTCGGCAGGCCGAAGCGCGGATTGCCGTGGGGGAAGGGGCGATATTCACCGGTCCGGACATAGCCACGGCGCTCGTAATAGGCGATCAGCTCTGCCCGCTGCCTGATCACGGTCATTTCCATGGCCTGCGACTGCCACTGCTCCCTGGCATAGGTTTCGCCATGGGTCAGCAGCGCCCGGCCGAGTCCGCCTGCCTGGAGCGCCGGATCGACAGTCAGCAGACCGAGATAGGCGACGGAGCCGTCGACTCGCGACAGCTGCACGCAGCCCTGCAGCTGGCCTTCGCTTTCGGCGAGCAGAAGCCGCTGGTCCGGATCGGCGAGAATCGCCGCGAGCGATTCCGCGTCGGTTCGCTGACCATCGAGCAGGTCCGCTTCGTGGGTCCAGCCGCGCTTGGCGCTGTCGCCGCGATAGGCGCTTTCAACCAGTAAATGGAGCGGCTCGATATCATCGCTACGGGCAGGCCGGATACTCATGCCAGCCGGATCCCGTCGGCTTCCAGGACCGCATCGCCCCGAACCTGCCCGGTCACCACCACCCGCTTTTCGACTTCGTCAACCGGTACGCGCAGCAGTTCGAGCCGATAGCGGGCACCATTGTCGCACTGCAGGAGGAAGCCGGCGGCATCGCGCTGCAACAGGCCAGCATATTGCCGATCATTTCCATTATCCATTCCCATCAGACAGCGGCGAGCAGGGTCTCGCTGATTTCCCAGAGCCGCTCGGCATCGGTGTCATCGGCGATATGCGGGGCGCAATGCTGAAAGGGGGGCGAGTCCGGTCCCGCCAGCTGGGCGACATCGCAATCCTCACAATAGACGCCGGGCATGGCATCCAGTAGCGGCGATGTCGCTGCCCACAGGGTGGTGGTGCAGCCCTGCGTCGGCGTCTTGAAGATTTCGGCGACGGCTTCCGGCACCGTACCATCCGGGTTCAGCCAGCCCATTTCCACTTGTTCCTCTTTCGGCAGATGTCGCTGAAGGGGCGTGAAAATGCCGCCCGGGTGGACCGAGAAGGCACGACCGCCAAAAGCCTGCATCCGCCGGTTGAGCGCATTGGCGAACAGCGCGTTGGCACTTTTCGCCTGGGCATAGGCGACCCATTTCTGATATTCGCTATGTTCGAACTGGATATCGTCCCACAATATGCCGTTGCGTCTGTGGGCAATCGATGACAGCGCCACCACCCGCGGTGCTTCAGCCTTTTCGAGCAGCGGCATCAGCGCCCGGGTCAATGCGAAATGGCCCATATGGTTGACCCCGAACTGGCTTTCCCAGCCGGGTCCGACTCGGTCCAGCGGGCAGGCCATGATTCCGGCATTGTTGATCAGCAGGTCGAGCGCATCGATACTGTCATAGACCGAGGAGGCAAAGGCGCGGACCGAATCGAGATCGGCGAGATCCATTTTGGCCGTGGACACGTCGCCTTCGATCGTCGCCAGATTTTCCTCCGCCTTGGCCGGATCGCGCACCGGCACGATCACCGTGGCGCCAGCACCCACCAGTGCCCGGGTGGTTTCCAGACCAATGCCGGAATAGCCGCCGGTGACAATCGCGGTCCTGCCGGTCATGTCAATGCCGGCAAGAATCTCGTGCGGTTCGCTCTTGGCGTGAAAGCCCGAGCCGAGCGGTTTCTGGTCTGCTGCTGCCATTGTCTGAATCCTTTTTCCTGCCGTTAGCCTTGAGCCTGTCGAAGGGTGCTTATGGTCTTGCGGCGTGGTTCGACAAGCTTGCCACTAACGGCAACAAACACCCTCATTGATCGCAGGCCAGTCCTTTTACCCGTGCGCCTTTACCCCCAAAATCTCTGCTGCCGACATATAGGCATAGCCCAGATCCTCGGCGACCGCCTTGTAGGTGACATGGCCGTTCCAGACGTTGAGGCCTTCCGCCAGATGGCGGTCGTCGCGCAGGGCGGTTTCCCAGCCCTTGTCGGCGATGGCCAGCGTGTGCGGCAGGGTGACATTGTTGAGCGCATAGGTCGAGGTGCGCGATACGGCGCCCGGCATATTGGCGACGCAATAATGGACGATATCGTCGATGACATAGGTCGGGTCCTGATGGGTGGTCGGTTTCGAGGTTTCGAAACAGCCGCCCTGGTCGATTGCGACATCGCACAATACCGAGCCGGGGCGCATGGTGCTCAGCATGTCGCGAGTCACCAGCTTGGGCGCTTCCGCACCGGGGATCAACACGGCGCCGATCACCAGATCGGCCTCGGCGACGCATTCGGCGATATTGGCCTTGTTCGAAAAGCGCGTCTTGGCGCGGCTTTCGAAATGGGTCCCGACCGATTCCAGCACCTCGGGATTGCGATCAAGGATCGTTACATCCGCGCCGAGGCCGGCGGCCATCTGCGCGGCGTTGAAGCCGACCACGCCGCCGCCGATGATCGTCACCTTGCCGGGTGCCACGCCGGGGACGCCGCCAAGCAATATGCCGCGACCGCCATGAGCCTTTTCGAGCGCGGTGGCGCCGGCCTGGATCGACATCCGTCCGGCGACCTGGCTCATCGGCTTGAGCAGGGGCAGTCCTCCGCTGCCGGTCACGGTTTCATAGGCGATGCAGATCGCCTTGGACTCGACGAGATCCGCGGTCTGCTCCGGATCGGGGGCAAGGTGGAGATAGGTGAACAATATCTGGCCCTCGCGCAACATGGCGCGTTCGATCGGCTGGGGTTCCTTGACCTTGACCACCATCTCGCATTGTTCGAAAATTTCGTCCGCGGTGGCGGTGATGGTGGCACCCGCGGCGACATATTCGGCATCTTCCGCGCCGATGCCGAGTCCGGCACCGGTCTCGACCAGCACGTCATGGCCATGCGCGATCAGCTCGCGAACCGATTCCGGCGTCAGGCCGACCCGATATTCGTGATTCTTGATTTCCTTCGGGGTACCGACGCGCATGAGAGGCTCCTGTTCTGATGAGTCTAAAGGCGTTGCATTACCAGCAAATGACGGTCCGCACGATCCGCTGCGTCATATGGTTGCGCTATTGGGGAGCTTTCCTGATCGGCACCGGCACGGTACAAATATTGCCATAGCCGCCATGGGCCGCGATATATTGGAGAAGCGCCGGACTGTAGCTGGCGAGATATTCATAATGCGGTTGCTCGGCGAGCGGCAATTCGCTGGCGAGGCGGATCGAGGAAATCGGCACATATTGCGATTTGTCCGCATAGAAGCCTCCGGGATCCGTTCCCAGCGGCAGATTCTGCAAATGCTCGAGCCCGTCGATCACCCGGCCGACCATGCCAAAAGTGGTGTCGAGGCTGCGCGCTGCCTCACCGGTAATCACCGACAGTTCGGCGCCGCTGCCGGTGTCCGGCGGATCATAATGGGCCGGCGAAAGCGCGCCGCGACAGGTCAGCGGATAGGCCCGTCCCTGCTGGTCGCTGCCAATCGGCCAGCCGCCGCCAAAGCCGACTGACTGAGCGCCGGTATTTTCATAGATCATTTTCATCAGCGGCTGGATGTCGGTGTCCTGATATTGGTTGCTGTAGGCGACCGCTGCCTGAAGCGCCGCCCGGTCCGTGTCGCGTTTCGCGCCCAGCGCGGCGTTATAATATTCGCTCTCCGGCACCGTCTCCAGCCCCTTGGGCAGCGGCTTGGCATCGGGATTGCCGCCAAATTGGGTGACAAAATCCCTGGCGACGCGGTAGATCTTGGTGCCGTCCCACCAATGGCCTCTGGCAAGCTTGCGGACATTGCGGACATGGCCGCCGGAAAGCGCCGCCGGGAGCAGCTGGATCACCGCCTGGCGCTTGCTGCCGTCGGCGGAATCGGGCAGGGTCAGGATCATGAGATCGCCGACCGGGATCGGCAGCCAGTGCTCGGCGGGAGCGGCGGCGAGTATCTCGGCAGGAGTCGGGGCCGGCGCTTCTTCCTGCGCCAATGCTGGGGAAAAGCAGGCGACCGTGATCGCGAAAACAGCGAGGCGCATGGATCGAAACCGGTTTTTCATGCTGTTCTTTCTATGGCGAGCTTTACAAAGTTTACAGGGTTAAGGAAAGGAAAGCCTGCCCCTGCAGAGCGTTCCCCGGCGCAGGGCGCGAACGACGGAAGCTTCGGTGAAGCTTTCCAAAGCCGAGCGGTCCAGACGAGTTCTGAGGGCGCGGTGAAAGGGCAATGGCGGGACAGTTCTGGACCCCGGCCTGCGCCGGGGAACAATCTTTGGGTCACACAGGGTCACACGGGTCACACCCCCTAATGCAAGAAAGTCTTTTTGCTTGAGGGGTGCTGAAAACTGCCGATGGGAGGGTGCTGGAATAGACGAGGTGAGGGATTTTTCCATAGGGCAAGGGTAACCGAAGTTACCAGGTGTAGGAAAGACAATTTTGGTCCGTTAGTGGTGAGCCCGCCAAACCACGCTTCTCTGTCGATAGGCGTCGTTGAGCTACGCTCGCCCTTCGGGTCGACCGGCTCAGGACTAAGGGATCATTCACTCCCCGCTTACTCGCCGCACCGGCACCGGAACATTGCAGATATCCGCGCCGCCAGCCGGCACGATGAAGAACGGATCGCGGCGATTGGCCCGGGCATCGGCATATTTGGCGAAGGTCTCGCCTTCGGTATTCAGATATTCGAAGCGCGGCTGGTCCGCTGCCGGCAGGTCGGTGGCCAGCCGGATCGAGGTGATTGGCACGCGTTTGCCCGCATCCTCGTAGAAACCCAATTGCCCCTTGCCGCGCGGCAGGCTGGAGAGATATTCGATCCCCTCGATGACCCGCCCGACCACGGCAATATTGCGGTCGAGGTGGCGCGGCGCATGGCCGATCACGGTGTAGAGCTCCGCACCACTGCCGGTATCGGGGGAATAGTTGCGGCCGACGCCGAGCGCGCCGTAGCAGTGGATGGGCCAAGCTCTGATACCGCGAAATGCTATAGGCCACCCATTGACCCACCAACTCGCATCAGCATATGAATCAACATCATAATCTTGTTGTCCCCAATCCATCCAGTCGTCTGGTGTGTTTGCCGAGTGTTCCAAAACAGACCTGGTTTTTGCTTTTGAAGCTGCCAAATTGGTTATTGTATACTCACTCTCCGGCACCGTCTCCAATCCGTCCGGCAACGCCTTCTTCTCAGTCTCATCCCCCCATTGCACGACATAATTGTCCTGCACCCTGTTGATGCTGGTGCCGTCCCACCAGTGCGCCTCTGCCAGCTTGCGGATATTGCGGATCCAGCCCTGCGAGAAAGGCGGTGGCATCAGCTGGATGACCACGCGGCGCGGGTTGCCTTCGGCATCGGCGGCGAGGTCCATGATCAGCAGATCGCTCGGTGTGATTTTCACCCATTCGCTGGCCGGGGCCGCCTCGACGATCGCATTGGGGCTGGGATATTCCGGTTTGTCAGCTTCCTGGGCGGAAAGGGGAGCCGCCAGGGCAAGAGCCGCGAGCGATGCGATGGAGCATAATCTGTTCATGGTGATATCCCGCCTTGTCCCGCTAGTCCTGAGCCTGTCGACCCGAAGGGCGAGCGTAGCTCAACGACGCCTATCGAAAGAGAAGCGTGGTTCGACAGGCTCACCACTAACGGATTATATTTCCAACATTCTGTTCGTCAGCACCCTAAACCGACAGTATCACTTGCGAAAGCGCGAATCCCGCACTAGGGAAACGGCGCTGTCTGATATTCGACCAGATTCACGGGTCGGGCGGCATTTGCGGAGACGTGGCAGAGTGGTCGATCGCGCACGCTTGGAAAGCGTGTATAGGGCAACCTATCGAGGGTTCGAATCCCTCCGTCTCCGCCAATTCACTTTCCCCGAAAGTCCCTTACAGTCCAGAAACCCGCAGAAATATTGCGTTTTTCTACTTTTCATTATCCATATTATTCTCTATATGTTCATATGCATCCGACACAGAGTGTGGGTCTGAGTGTGGGTCTGAAAGGAGCGAGTGATGGCAAGATTGACGTCAATCGGGATCAAGAATCTTAAGGAACCTGGTCGATATTCTGACGGAGAGGGCCTGATCCTCAAATACGCAGGAAAAGGCAAAGGAAGCTGGATTGTGCGGGTCCAGGCCAATGGGAAGCGTCGGGATATCGGGCTGGGCAGTCTCGCTGATCTCGCTTTGACCGATGCGCGCGAGGTCGCGCGCGCTTTGCGCAAGGAGGTGAAAGCAGGTGTTGACGTTCTGGCCGAGCGTGAGAAAGCAGCGATGACGATCCCTACCTTTAGCGACGCGGCCAAACGCGTTCATGAAGAGCACAAAGCTGCATGGAAGAATGGTAAGCATCAGGCTCAGTGGATCAACACGCTTGAGACCTACGCTTTCCCGGCCTTGGGCGAAAAGCTCGTGTCGGAGATCGAAGGGCCAGCAATTCGTGATGTACTCTCTCCCATATGGCTGACCAAGCCCGAAACCGCAAAGCGGGTGCGGCAGCGAATCGGGTCCGTGCTGGATTGGGCATGCGCAAAAGGCTTTCGTGAGACTGAAGCTCCCATGCGTTCAGTTATCCGTGGCTTGCCACGTCAACCCAAGAAGAAAGGCCACTTCGCTGCAATGCCCTACCCCGAATTACCGGCATTCATCGCATGGCTGCGCGAGCGACAGTCGATTGGTCGTCTGGCGCTTGAATTCCTCATCCTGAACGCGTCTCGCTCCGGCGAAGTGCGCGGCGCACACTGGGCAGAGATCGATATGGAGAAGAGGCTCTGGACCATTCCCGCTGGACGCATGAAAGCCGGGACCGAGCATGTTGTCCCGCTGTCAAAAGCTGCATTGGAAGTGCTAAAGAGAGCGTTTATATTCCGTTCCCCAGTGAGTAATCTGGTCTTTCCCGGTCAGAATCCGCAGCGCCTGCTGTCGGATATGACCTTGCTCAAGATATTGCGCGACAAGGGCGAGGTATACACAGTGCATGGTTTCCGTTCGTCGTTCCGCGATTGGGTTGCCGAAAGGACGAATTATCCCGGCGAAGTTGCAGAAGCCGCCCTTGCCCATACAATCGCCAACAAAGTCGAAGCAGCCTACCGCCGCACAAATTACCTCGACAAGCGTACGCCATTAATGGCTGATTGGTCAAAATTCCTGATCGGGAAAAAGTGAGCAGCCATTGTTAACCCCATTCAACCGACGATAGCCTTCCAGCGGGATATCACTTTTCTAACATATCCCGGCGTTTCGCGATTTTTGGGGATTCCCCTCGCACGTGCAACTGCTCCGGGACCGGCATTGTAAGCTGCAAGCGCAAGATGGATTGCCCCGAACTTCCCAAGCATTTCCTTTAAATATCGCGCACCCCCGTCAATGCTGGCATCGGGATCGTGCCGGTTCGCCACGCCGAGATAGCGGGCCGTCCCCGGCATTAGCTGCGCCAAACCAGCTGCCCCAGCCGGACTTATCGCCATTGGATCGAAGCGCGATTCCTGCCAGATCAATGCCTGCAGCAGCCCGATTGGAATACCATGGCGTAATTCGGCTTTTCGAATTGCCGCTTCATATATTTTCTCTCGAAACGATGATCGAGTTGGAGAGTGAGTTATGGGCTGAGCAGCTTGCTCGAGATAAATATCTCCAGCATCCGGGCTGGCATCGTTTCTCGGCCAAATACCGTGTTGAAAGAGTTCAAAATGTGCAGTCGGAGGAAACAGCCTTTCCGCGCTTCCTGTTTCATTTCCCTGCATATTTTCACCGGCTGTCGCGCCGCCGAGTAGCGCCGCGACAGGTAACAAAAACCAATATAATCTCAGCATATTTGATCTCCATATTGCTTCGAATCAAATAAGAACATAATATGAACATTGATTTGTAGGAAAACGCTTTCTGCGGGTTCGAAGAGGGGAGTGAGCTTCAATTGGGGGATCAAGTTTGTTTAAAAGGATCCCGCCCCATGTCCCAAATTGTCTACGGCTGGTCCCGGTCGTCTCTCGAAGCAATGGCTCGTGATCTCTGCAAAAAATTGAACGGCCGTTGGTCTGGCACTAAGGGAATGGCCTGCTGTCCTGCGCATAAAGATCGCACGCCATCGCTCAGCGTTAGCCTGGGCCGAAATGCAATACTCTTTCACTGTTTCGCGGGCTGTACGCAGAGCGAAGTGCTAACTGCCTTGGCCCGCCAAGGCGTGGATCAGCGCGATCTGTTCGATGGCGGCAGCGTACCGTTCGATGGACCCGCGCGCACGGACGTCCGGCCATCACGTGCCGCACTGCGTATATGGCGCGAAGCCCGGTATATCTCTGGCACACTCGCCAAAGCCTATCTCGAAGCCCGGAGCATATTGGCCTCATCGCCAATGCTGCGTTTTAACGCCCAAACACCATTGGGCCCGAAAGGCATGGTCCGTTTTCTGCCGGCCATGATTGCAGCTGTCAGTCTCGACGAAGGTGTCATTGCCGTCCACCGGACATTTCTGGATGGCACGCTTCCCCGCAAAGCAAACTTCGAAAAACCCAAGCGCGCGCTTGGGCGCCTCGGAGAAGGCGCAGTTCGTCTGTTTCCTCCAAAGGATGGCTGTCTTGGCTTGGCAGAAGGCGTGGAAAGCGCGCTCTCAGCGCGCGCGCTCACTGGCATTCCCTGCTGGGCAACGCTTGGTAACGAGCGCTTTGGTCTTGTTGCCATCCCGGAAAGTGTGACCGAGTTGCATCTCTTTGTCGATGCCGACCAAGGCGGCGTCCTCGCCGCGAAACGCGGTCGGTCAGCCTATTTGCGAGCTAGCCGCCGAATTCTAGTCCGCACACCATCATTGCCCGGAACTGACTGGAATGACGAGCTGGTGAACTGGACGGCGCGGCGAAAGGTTTAAGAGGAAAGCAGGCTTTTTGAGGGGTGACCATGGGTCTGACAATGGCGTCAGGCCGGTCGCGCAAACCTCAGGAGGCCACTCATGAATTTCCAGACATCCCTATTCGCCGATCCCGAATCCACTGCCGACACCTTTACGCCGGCATTCATTAAAGCCGCGCGGCAAATTGCATGTGCGCTCAGCTGCGGGCGGCATCTAAAGCGGAATGATATCAATGAATTTTTTCAAACCGCAACAGGCGGTAGTGATGCGGCGCATTTCTGGTCCATAGCCGACAGCAATCATGCGATCGAACTGGGCGCGCTGCTCTGGCTTCGAGAGCACAGCCGGATAGGGAGCAATTCTCGATTGGCAGAAGTTGAAGCTAGGCTTGAATGGCTAAATTCCGCACTGCCGCCCCGCCATGTGCGCAGCGAGGAGCAAAATGCACTCCAGCAATTTTCCACGCCGCCGATACTCGGCTGGCTTATGGCAAAGGCAGCGCAGCTCTCGAAAGCTGACCTTGTCCTCGAACCATCAGCCGGCACGGGTATGCTGGCGCTTTGGCCAGCTATCCAAGGAATTCCTGTACTCCTCAACGAGATTGATCCTGCGCGCAGACTTGTTCTACGCGAGCTTTTTCCGGACGCTGCTATCTCAGCCCATGACGGCGAGCTGATCGATGACCTTCTTCCCGCAGCGCCTCGGCCAACCGTTGTACTCATCAATCCACCCTTTGCGCAGAGCGCCGAACGCGGCAAGGATGCCAAGACGGCGATGCGTCATCTGCGCGCTGCTTTTCGTCTGGCATCGCCGACAACACGTATCGTTGCAATCATGCCCGAAAGCTTCAAGGCTAAAGACTTTGTTCGAGGTAACGATCCGGCAGGGCTGCTTCTTGATCTGGTCATCGAGGGAGCCTTTCGCGAAGTAGGTACCGGCGTGTCGGTGCGCCTGGTTGTGATCGACAAGGGCAGCAATAGGGAGGCCGCTGGCAGTCAGGTCACGACGTCGCTAGGCGCACTATATGATTTGATCGCGCCCTTGCCCGCTCGGCAATCTTCTGCTGTGCTGAACTTTGCGCCACCTGTGCTTCGCCGCGCATATCTGCCGCCGAGCGTTGAACGACGGAACCGGCCACTGGCACCCTTTGCGAACCGGGGCGCAGAAATTGCCGTTTGCGAGGCCCTCGACTATGTTGTTCTTGATAACCCGGCGGAACTGCCCGAGCAGGTGGGTATCTATCTGCCCTACCGGCCAAGCCGCGTATCGATAAAAGAAGCACCGCCGCACCCGACGCCGCTGGTGGAATCGGTTGCGATGGGTTCGGTCCCAGCGCCAATTGTCACCGCAAACCCTCTGCTACCTGCTGGCTGGAAAGACATGGAGCTCCTCTCGGAGGCGCAGTGCGAAACACTCATCTATGCAAGCGCCGCCTTCGCACGCGATTTGCCTGGTAAATTTGCACCGGATGATAAAGGCAGCCAGTTAGCAATCGCCGAAGATGGTCACAGCTACCGCCAGGGCTTTTTCCTTGGCGATGGAACCGGCGCTGGCAAAGGCCGTCAGATAGCTGCGATTATCATGGACCGCTGGCTTGCGGGCGAGCGCCGCCACATCTGGATATCCAAGAACGAAGCGCTGATCGAGGACGCGCGGCGGGACTGGCAGGCCCTTGGCGGATTGCCGCTCGATATCCAGCCCTTGTCGGCGTGGAAACTTGGCCAAAAGGTTGGATGTGCGCAAGGCATCCTGTTCGTGACCTATCCGACATTGCGCTCGGGCCGGATGGAAGACACCAGGCTGGATCAGATAATCCAGTGGGCCGGAGGTGACTTTGAAGGCGTTATTGCATTTGATGAAGCCCATGCGATGGCCAATGCGCTTGGCAGCACCGGCAGCCGCGGACCGGTCAAGGGATCCGAACAGGGAATAGCTGGGCTTCGCTTGCAAAATCTCCTGCCGCGCGCACGTGTCCTCTATGCTTCGGCAACCGGCGCTTCGGATATTGCCAATCTTGGCTATGCGACGCGTCTTGGTCTGTGGGGTGCAGAAACCGCCTTTGCGACCTATGACGACTTTCTGAGCAGTATTCGCGCGGGCGGTATTGCGGCGATGGAATTGGTCGCCCGTGATCTGAAGGCGCAAGGCCTCTACCTTGCCCGCGCGCTATCCTTTGCTGGCGTCGAATATGAAATTCTTGAGCATCAACTTACCGCTGCGCAGATCGCGGTCTACGATGCCTATTCAGCGGCCTGGTCGATCATTCATCAAAATCTGGAAGCCGCACTCGAGGCCACGCGCGTGGTTGACGAAGATAGCGGTGATACGCTCAACCGCAATGCCAAGGCGGCGGCCCTGTCCATCTTCGAAGGCACCAAGCAACGCTTTTTTGCACAGCTCTTGCTTTCGATGAAACTCCCGAGCCTAATTCCGGCTATCGAACAGGCGCTCGCAAATGACAAATCGGTCGTCATCCAGCTGGTATCGACTTCGGAAGCAATGCTCGACCGGCGGATCGCCGACCTCAGCGATGAAGAGCGCGAAGCGCTCGACATTGACCTGTCGCCGCGAGAATATGTGATCGACTATTTGTCCAAAAGCTTTCCGGTTCGCTTGATGCAGCTGTTCACTGATGAAGAAGGCAATCTCCGCTCGGAGGCAATGAGCGATGCGCAGGGCAATCCCGTTCTTTGCAGCCGCGCGGTTGCCGCCCGTGATAGCCTCATTGAGAAGCTCTGTGCGCTTCCGCCCATTGCCATTGCGCTCGACGCAGTGATCGACCATTTTGGAAAACAGGCCGTTGCCGAAGTCACCGGACGCACGCGGCGGCTAATAACCGACCTCAAAGGCCAGCAGCAACTCGAACGCCGGTCGCCGCGCTCCAACCTTACCGAGGCACAGGCCTTCATGGACGGGGCCAAGAGGATCCTGATATTTTCAGACGCTGGCGGCACCGGTAGGTCCTATCATGCGGACTTAAACGCCCAAAACCAGCAACGCAGGGTCCATTTCCTGCTCGAGCCGGGCTGGCGGGCGGACAACGCCATTCAGGGCCTTGGCCGCACCAACAGGACCAACCAGGCCTCAGCGCCTTTGTTCCGGCCTGTAACCACCGATGTCAAAGGCGAACGCCGCTTCATATCGACAATCGCGAGGCGTCTGGATACGCTGGGCGCGCTAACCCGGGGCCAAAGACAAACCGGCGGTCAAAATCTTTTTGATCCGGCCGATAATCTCGAAAGCGATTATGCTCGCGATGCGCTGACTCGCTGGTTTCATCTGCTCTATGACGGAAAGCTAGAAGCGGTCTCTTTTGCCCGCTTCTGCGAGCTGACGGGCCTGAGGCTTGAAGACACAGATGGCGGTCTCACTGACAATCTGCCTTCGATCCAGCGCTGGCTGAACCGTATCCTTGCGCTGCCGATCGCCATCCAGAACGCCATCTTCGATGAATATCTGGGGCTCATCGAGGCACGCATCGAAGCCGCCCGCGAAGCCGGAACGCTCGATCTTGGCATCGAAACGATCGCGGTCGATAATTTTGCGATTGTTTCGGATCAGCTGCTGCGCACCGATCCGGTATCGGGCGCGACCACGCATCTGCTCAGTCTCGATGCCGAGCGGCAACTCAAGCCGCTGCGATTTGAGCGTTTGGCGGGGTTGCATGACCTGTCCTCGCCCCATGTTCAGCCTATGCGCAATGCGCGCTCGGGCGGCGCTGCGCTTGCTATCCCGGCTCGCCGTATCATCAACGATGACGGATCGGTGACTGAGCGCAGGCGTCTCCTGCGCCCGCTCAAATCTGCCAACTGGACAATCGAAGCGCTGAGCGAAAGCCTCTGGGAACCTGTCGACCGTGAGTCATTCGAGCGCATCTGGCGCGCCGAAGAACAAGAGGCCGCCCGTCGCCGCGAGCACATGAGAATATATCTGACCACCGGGCTGCTCCTGCCGGTCTGGAACAAGCTTGGCGACGAGCATATCCATGTCGCTCGTATTGTTGCCAAGGATGGACGCGCGCTGATTGGCAGGCAGGTTGATGCCGCCGATCTTGCAGCGATTTCAGAAAGCTTCGGTCTTGCGCATTCAGGCAGCGTTCCGGCCAGTGATATCGCAAATCTGGTCATGACAAATGGCAAGCCCATAGCGCTCGCCAGCCATGACGCGCTCGTTGTGAAGCGATCGCTGGTCAATGGATCGCAGCGCATTGAGCTTACTGGTTTCAGTCCCCAGCGCCTCGACTGGTATAAGGCAAAGGGCTGTTTCACCGAAATCATCCGCTACCGCACACGGCTATTCGTGCCGACGAATGAGGCTGCTTGCATTTTGACCAATCTCGCGGTCTGACTGGTCATAGCGCTTTCACCAAATTGAGCCGAACCGGCGTAAAACCGGCCCCAAAAGCCTTGAGAGAAGAGCGATGCTCGGGGGTTTATGAACCTGCCTTTCGGGCTGGTTCGTCCATCTCAATCAGGAGTAAATATCATGATCCAGTCTATTGCATTGAACAAACTCGTTCCCAGTCCCCGTAATGTGCGCAAATCTTCCGATCCAGCAGCTGACGCGCAGTTGAAAGCCGATATTGCAGCGCGCGGTCTGCTGCAGAATCTTCTTGTCCGCTCAGCACGGCGCGGAAAATTCGAGGTCGAAGCCGGTGGCCGCCGTCTGGCAGCCCTCACGTCTTTGGCCGAAGAGGGCGTGTTGAAGAAAAATATGCCGGTCACTTGCCTGGTGATCGAAGGCGACGAGCACGAAATGCGCGAAGCCAGCCTTGCGGAGAATTTTCAGCGGTTGCAGATGAACCCCGCCGACGAAGCGCAGGCTTTTGCAGCAATTATCGAAGCGGGCGCATGTGCAGCGGATGTTGCGCGCCGTTTCGGCGTCACCGTGCGATTTGTGGAGGGCAGACTGCGGCTCGCTGCGCTTGCGCCTTGCGTCTTTGAAAGTCTGGCTGCCGGAGAAATCACGCTGGATATCGCCAAAGCCTATGGAGCAACTTCGGATATCGATCGGCAAGCTCAGGTATTTGCCGAGGTTCAGGACGCCTATTATCAGATCACCGCCGACAGTATTCGCCGCATGGTACTCGAACGCAGCGTCCGCGGTAGCGATCCCCGGGCTATTCTTGTCGGCCGCGACGCCTATATCGCTGCTGGTGGCCGCATTGAGCGCGAACTGTTTGACGACGAAGCAAGCGAGAGCTGGCTCGATATCACTTTACTTGAGGAACTGGCGGCCAGAGCCATGGACGCAGCGGCACAAGCAAAAGCCGGCGAAACCGGTCTTGCCTGGGTCAAACCGACACTCGACTGCTATGTCAGCCATGAGCTCGTAGGCGGTCTTAGTCGGCTTCCTGCTGAACCAGCACCGTTGGAGGCCGCCGAAACGGCACGTCTGGGTGAACTCGAAGCCGCCTACGACATCCAGGCAGCGATTTTGGAAGATGAGGATAGCGCCGAAGACGAGGTGATGAAGGCAGAATCCGAACTTGCCATAATCGACAAGGAACTGCGCGCCCTTAGCAATCGCCCACCCATTCTTGCCGAAGAGCTGAAACAAGATGCGGGCGCGTTCCTCATCCTCTCACGCGAGGGTGAACCGATGCTGGTGCCCCAATATTATAGCGCAAGTGAACCGGATAATGCGGACGACGGCGCGCTTGAGCCCGTCGCAAGCGAATCCCAAGATGCAGGCAAACCTGCAATATTGTCCCAGCGCCTTCTTGATGAACTCTCGATGCAGCGCCGCGATGTTCTCGCGCTCTATCTTGCCAGTGATCCTGCGCTCGCGCTCGATCTTCTGGTCTTCACGCTCGCTGACCAGGATAGTCATGATTGGCAGAGGGCCAAGGCGCTTACAATTTCCGGGCCAGTCGCACATGGCCCTGTGGCGGGATTTGAGGCCAAGGACGCACCAGCCACCGCAGCGCTTGCAGAAACATCGGCTGCATTGGACCAAAGCTGGCGAAGCGGTAATGGAGAAGTCGCTCGCTTCCTCTTGTTCCGCGGTCTTACAGATGATGCCCGCAGCCAATGGCTTAGCCATGTGGTTGCACGCACGCTAGTCGCCAGCCTGGCTGTAACTGGCGAGCGCCAGAACCCGCTGCACGATTGTCTGGGCAGCATGCTTGGTATCGAGATGGCGCATTGGTGGCGGCCAACAGCAGCCAATTATTTTGACCGGATACCCAAGGCGCGCACACTTGAGGCGTTCGATGCTGTCGGCGGACCTGAACTTGTTAGCCGCTACGCTGCGTCCAAAAAGGCAGATCTGGCCGCGACTGCCGAACGTATCTTCTCCGGCAACTTCATTGCAGAAGCAGGCGTGAAGGAACGCGCATTGGCATGGGTGCCCGCTGTCATGGCTTTCCCGCCGCTCAGCCCGGCAGGAGATTCAGCAGATTGTCCGGACGTTCACGATGCAAACGACAAGGAGATAGCCGAACAAGCGGCCTGACATCCTCCTGACAGGTTTGTTTGCTCGGCTGAGGCGGTCCATCCCCATTGGGATGGGCCGCCTTTTCGCTTGGCCGCATCGATCCGCCGCACTTCACAAGCCCGGGACCAATCCAGAGGGAAGAGGAGAGAGAGGCTTTTGCCGACATGAACCGGACAATCTCGTCCGGAGATTTCAGGAGAAAAGCCATGTATAAGAAAAAAGCCACTAACCGCCGTCATTCACGGCAAAACGCGGTGTCACCTGCCCAGCGCATCACAGCCGCGATTATAGAAAAACTTGAAGCTGGTACCAGGCCCTGGGTTCAGCCATGGCGCGGCATTCCTCTCTCCCGGCCCTTGCGCAGCTGCGGAACGCCCTATCGAGGCATGAATGTTTTCTGGCTCTGGATGGTAGCCGAATCTGCAGGATTTTGTTCGCCCTACTGGATGACATACCGCCAATGCGCGAAGCTCGGCGGACAGGTCCGTAACGGCGAAAAATCGACCATCGCCATATTCTATAAAAGCTATACCAAAGAAGTTGAAGCAGCGGATCATAGTGAGGTGCAGGAAGAAACGCGCCGTGTTCTTAAATCCTATGCCATTTTCAATGCCGATCAATGCGACGGTCTGCCGGAGCGCTATTATCCAAAGGCTGAACTGCTGGAGATTGAACCGGAAGGGCGCGCAGAAAATCTGGATCAATTTTTTGCGCGCATCGGGGCCAATATCCGCGAGTATGGCAGCAGTGCTTATTACGAGCCATTAGCAGATCGCATTACCATGCCGCCAAGAAGTCTGTTTGATGATCAGAACCAGTTTTTCGCTACCCTTGCCCATGAAGCGACCCACTGGACCGGACATAAATCACGCTTAAATCGCAATCTTAAAAACCGCTTTGGCAGCGCTGCCTATGCCGCAGAAGAACTGGTAGCTGAACTTTCAAGCGCCATATTGGGCGCAGAGCTTGGCTTGCCGGTAAGTCATCTTGATAATCATGCGAGCTACATCAGCCACTGGCTCAAGCTGCTGAAATCAGATGACCGCGCCATGCTGACTGCAGCTGCACGGGCCGAAGAAGCCGCATCGCTTCTGCTGCGCCTCGGCGGCAAAGAGCAGATGAGTGCGCAGGATAGCGACGCTGCATTTGCCGAAGCAGCCTGAAGGAGAATAGATCATGGGACGTTCAGTGAGCTATCCAACCGGCGCCATCACTGCCTATCAGTTTATCGAAGCAGGCGATGATCATTGGGACCTGGAATATGAAGCGATTGTCGAGAATATTATCCATCAGGCCAAACAAGCTTTTCCGTCACTTAACCTCTATAATGGCTGGCGCGGACGCGAGGATCGCATCCTGCTGCGCAACGCTTTTGCTGATTTTGGTATCTCGGTATATTGCGGTCTCGCAGCCATCTGGATCACAGCGCGTGATGACAATCGCTATTGGGACAAAGATAGCATTGCTCCCTTGAAGGGCCGCACAGATCAATGGCTTTCCCAAATTGAAGCCCGCTTTCTGGTGATGTTTTCCCATTATCGTTGTATCGGCCGTTTCTCGAATGGCGAAGCCATATATGAGCCAGTGTCTGGCTGATGCGATACGTTCCTTAACTGCTCGCTACCGGTACGTTTTGGCATGAACTTGCTATTGCCCTCTAATCATTGCGTGCTGGCTGCAGCGCTGCTCACCCCTTGCCTCCTGTCAGGACAGGCCCTTGGACCGGTCGGCAGCCAGCCGCAACCTCAAAGGACTGCGGCCCGTGTGGCCCGCGCCAGCCTTGCCTTTGAGGTTTCCCGCCGTTGGCGGTGCGGCATGTCTGCCTATTCCCGGTCCGATGCGGGCACTGCCGGAGGCAACAGCGCGTCGCAATCCCGCTGCCCGCTTTGCTTCCAAGTTCAGGAGGCAAAACCATGTATGACAATTTTACACAATCGCTGTCAGGACTTGATCTTTCAGGTCTGTCGATCACCACGCCGCCATTTGGCCCCACAGATTTTCCATGTGAAAACGCGATCCAGCAGACGCTTGCCGGCGTCTGGTCTGATCTCTTTGCGCTTTTCAGCGATACCGCTCTGGAAGCTGATGGCGAAGACATCGCGTGGGGCTTCGTCAATCTCTTTCACCGCGCCGCTTCGCGCAAATCCTCGGCTGTCGACCGCGCAACCGACGAAATCCGGGCGCTTCTTGCAAGCGCCGACGGATCAGAAATCCACAGTTCCAATCTCGAAGAACAGATCGAACGCGCACAGGCTGCTGAAGCAAGCATGATTGCCTTTGAGGCCATGCGCGAAACGGCTGCCTCTCTCTATATCCATGAAACCGGCTCGTCCTGGAAGCCGATGACCGGTTCCCGGCCAAATCATGCCAAAGGCATCACATCAGCGGTGATCAATGGCCGTGATTTTCTCCGCGCTCGCGCGCAAAGTCGGAAGAAAGCCCATATTCCCGAAGGTACGCCAGTAATCTTCGCTGGTGGCCGAACAACGCAAAACAGCACTGACGATGCAAAGCAATTTGCCGAGAACATTTGGACCACACTCGACAAGGTATCGGACTGTGTTCCCGATATGGTTCTTGTCCATGGCGGCGACACCAAGGGTGCAGATCGCTTAGCCGCGTCCTGGGCGGAACGTCGCGGTATTCAGCAGCTAGTATTCGCGCTCGACCGTCGCCTCGGAGCCCGGGCAGGATTTAAGCGCAACGAGCAGATGCTCTCCCTCAATCCGCGATATTTGATAGCCTTTCCTGGTACAGGTGTTCTGGAACGTCTTGTCATTGAAGCCAAGACGCGCCGCATAACGGTTGTGGACCGCCGCGGCCTGCTTGGGACTTCTCCAAAATCGCCTGGGTGAGCGATTTTTAAACATGCAGTACCAAAATTGCCCAGTTTGCGACATCTTCGACAGCCCGTTCATTGTCTACAACCGGCTATTCAATTAGGTAGTGTGAAATGGCTTGGTGTGGGCGGTAGCGGACTGTTGGGTTTCGTGCGATTCCAAGTCGAAAAGCAGTCGTTAGAATTACTCGCCGAACCTTAGATGTGGCAGCCGGAGATAGCGTTCAACATCGGCCTCTTGAGGTTTCCCTCGTATGCCCTTGCAGATCGGGCAATCGGCCGTCGGTTCGTCCTTACTAACCAAGACCTTCGACTCCCAGCCGCGATATTCCTGCAATCTAGTCGGCTCTCGCATGCCCGTGACGGCCACCATAAATTCAGTCGCGGCGATGCTGGCAATCACGCCATTGATCGGCGAAACTGAAGGGCCCTTTTCTTCCAGCGCACCTTGGGGAATCCCGTAGATGGCATCTTCACGCTCGCGCTGCTCAGGAGTTTCGAAGTAGCGTCGAACCTCGCGGCGGTCGAGTAACCCCATACACTCCAAGCAGCCGTTGCCATTGAGAGACACGCAGACACGACCGCCGTAAATTCCCGGTTCAGGCACGTCAGAGGCCAGATCGATATAGGGCTTATCGTAGACGGCACTAAGCTCGTTCAAGATCGCCCTCGGTCCGTCCTTGTCGAAACAGCCGACGATCCAATCAGCTTCTCGCGCAGCCGCAAAAACCTCCGCAGAAACTAGATTGAATGGGAGGGGTTGCACATCAACCTCTGGATTGATTTCCTTCACCGTCCGACAGACGATGTCGACCTTCGCGCTGCCGGGCACAGGATCATCAAACCGTGCTCCCACAAATCGGTTGCGGTTGGTTTCGTCTAGTTCTTCTGCATCCGCCGCCATCACACGCTTAACCCCCAATAGAGCGAGGTGTTGTGCAAAGGGGCTGCCGAGACCGCCCGCGCCAACGAGAAGAACGCTGGTCTCGCAAAGCCTCTGCTGGCCTTCTGCACCGAAGAGTAGCATGCTGCGGTGGTAGCGGTCGGACATACCACTCACAGTCAGCCTCCCAAAGAGTTGTTAGTAGGATGCAAAAGCCGAGACCCGGTGCGGATGCCTTCAAGCGGCTGGGCTATTTTTGGATCAATGCGCCAAACCAATGCGTCGAAACCGCTCTGTGCGACTACGATCGCGAAATATGGGCGCTTCTTCAAACGCCACCACATGTAAGGGACAGTTTCGCTCAGCCCACGCCTGTCTGCCCATGAGAATGCCGCTGGAAACGGCCCCGGATGGGAATGCATCTCAACGAGCGAGGCATCAAGGTCATGCGCCTGCTTTATGAGCTTGGCACGCACTTCATCATCTAATTCAAGATAGTCGTTTTCCTGAGCAGCGAAATCGACTGACGTAAGTCTTTCTGAGGCCACAACCTCGAAAACGTTCTGATCGTCAGGAGTTGGTCGCGCGAAGAGGAAGGCCGCTTCCTCTCGCCCACTCTGCGGTGGGAGAAGATGACTGATCAACCCATCGTAAAGCGATTCTGACATGGCAAGGATAGTCATTAGGCGCCCTCCTTCAGACGTTGGGCGAAGCTGCGGACCCAGGCCAAAAGATTAGCCCCCTTTTCCACATCGCTAGTGGGGTGCCAGCCGTCCGGGCTCCAAGAGAAGTGCTGCCATTCGCCGGCGAAGGGATATGCTATTGGCGACCCCGTGTTCTGTGGGGGCTTGCCCCGGAAATTGATGCCAGCGGGAGCTGCAAAGCCATAGGGCTCCCCTGTTGGATATGTGGCGACAACCTTGAAGACGACAGGCGCTTCGGAGATCGGTTCATCCTTGATTCCCCAACCAGGTGGGAAGGCGTAGGCAGGGAGACGGAACCAATCCTCCCCGCCGTGTTCCAAATGTTCGATGTCAGGAAATCGCTCTCGAAGCAGCGCAAGCTCCTGCTCTATCCGAAGCCTCATCAGCCGCGCTTCCACTTGTGCTTCTTGCTGAAACCGCGACCGGGCTTGATCTCGACCACCTCGCCCGGCGAGAGCGTCCGTTCATTGTTGTCGGCATCGATCTCGATGACACCCTGACTGAGATCCCAGCCACCGAGTTCAGCAATCTGTTCGGTCGTGATTGTGGGCTCTTCCCACGGCACCACCGTGCCTTCGATGTCAAGAAAGTAGTTCGGGCCGAGGTTCTTTTCGGGCTTAGCCATGGTTGCATTCCTTCCATAATCGGGACATTGTGTCCTCACCACTTACTGCTCTTCAACCTAGCAAGTTCGGACACCAATTTTTTTTTTGGCCTTTGTGTCCGAATGTATGCCGGGGCGGAGCAGCGTAAGTGAAGGAGAGAAGTGCTAATGGACGCCGCGGCGAGCAGCGTAGAATATTACTTGCCAGAGGAAGTGCTAGAGAGGCTTAATGCTATCTCTGACGCTGATGTTGCTCGTCTTGTCGGAATATCCCGTCGCCTGGCAAGGAGCGGTCTCTCTTCAGATGACTTGTTGCAAGAGACCTTTAAGCGGGTTTTGGAAACTGAGAAGCCTCGCAGGTGGCCAAGAGACCTTGACCTTGGACCTTTCTTCTTCGGGGTAATGCACAGTATTGTCTCTACTTACTGCAAAGGGCTGGCGACAAAGGCACAGGTTCGTGAGCGAGAGCTACATCTTGCCGAGGTCAGTCTGAGTAGGGATTTCTCATTCGAAGCAGAGTTAGCCGACGAAGCTGAGGCAGATCATATTCGAGCTACAATGGTCGCGCTTTTTGACGGAGACAGTGAAGCAAAGGATGTGTTGGAGGGAATAATGGACGGATGGACTGGCCAGGAGTTGTGCGAATTGTGTGACGTGTCGAAGGAACAACTAGCCACGATCAAGCGCCGTGTGAATCGTCGCATAGGAAAGGCTTTTCCCGATGGGTGGGTGTCTAATGCCTAGAAAGACACAGGAAGAACTGGATCGGCTTGCACAAGCACTTGCCGAAGAGCTTCTTGATGCGTCAGACGAGGAGATTCTTGCCTACCTAGATGCTAATTGTTCGTTAGCAGAGATGCGAGCCAAGATTGAGCATGCAATGGAGGCAGGGATCCGAGCTGCAAAGAAAGCCAAGCTCTTCAATGCCCGCCGAGAATTGGACGCCGCAAAGGAGGCTCCCACTCGAACGGCAACTGTTATAAGTATAGAGGAGAAGCGGAAGCGCCTCCAAAAAACGATCTCGGATGCCAACTCCAAGGATAGCCGCATCACACTCGCCGCCCGCGAAGGCAAAGGCGTGCCGGACGAAGATATTGATGGGCTTTTCGACGATGCAAATGATCTGGGCCTTTTCGGACCAGACGGAGAAGATAGCTGACCCCTGGGGAGCGCAAACTCATCGAACTTGGTATTGATGAACCGCAATTCATCGATCTTGAAGCTATCGCTTGGACAGAGGGCATTCAGGTAAGATATCGAAGCCTTTCCGGTTGTGAGGCAAGGATCGTAGGCAACAACGGTCGCGCAATCGTATCCGTCAATACGTCATCGTCTCCCGAGCGGCAGAGATTCTCGTTAGCCCATGAGATAGGACATTGGCACTTTCATCGAGGCCAGATGTTAATCTGCCGGTCAGACGACATCGGTGGGAATAGGGGAGCGAACAACGTCGAGAGGGTCGCAAACACATTTGCGGCAGACCTCCTCATGCCAGGTTACATCTTCGATCCAATTGCAACAGAGAAACCGCCTTCATTTGCCACGATTGATGAAATCGCTGCGACCTTTACTGTCAGCAGGACTGCTGCAGCTATCCGCACGGTCCAGCGCCATAGCCTGCCGCTGGTGCTGGTCATGTATGGACAGTCTGGTCGCAAATGGATCATACGCTCGACGGCAGCGGACGGTCTTTGGACAAGAAAGGACCTGCACCATGACTCAACTGCAATGGCGATCCTTTTTGGGAGAGCCGGTGAAGATAATGCGCTACGTCGTGTGCCCGCAGATCAGTGGTTTGATGGTTGGCAAGCAAAGCATTTTGATGTCCGCTGCCAAAGCGCTCGCACTCGTGACGGAGTGCTTGTCCTGCTCCAGCTTGATCCTAAAATGGTCGCTGCCCTTGTCAGCTGACCTTTTCATGAACTCTGCAGCATAGGCCCAAGGGGGCGTTAATCTGATGTCACCATCACGCCGCCGTTATTTCCGCTTTCGAGGATTTGGTGATCTCATTTCAACGACCGAAATTGGGGCGCGAAGCTGCCTCGCGGCCGCGGATGAATGAATGACCGCTTAGCGCGATCGTCCACTTAATACCGGGCCGCCAGGATCGTCGACAATCCTGACATCCCGCCAAGGCTCAAAGCGCCGGCTCGGCATTCCTAACTGCCACATCCATGCCATTGTCGGCGCTAAGCGCAGATCGCCCCTGCCGCATGAAGTCCAAATTATTCCCTTGCCTGAACTTCATTTTCCAGTGCGGTGATCCGTTCCGAGCAGATTGTGTGAACCACGCGACCGAGTTCCTCAATCTGCTCACCCAGCCACGTAAGCTCTTCCTCGCTGATGCGGTAATGTTTGGAGTAGCGCGCCTTCACATAGGCTTCCTTGAGCTTTTCGAACCGCGCGCGATCAGTACGAAATTCACGCGGCCAGCAGTCAACCAAGCGCATATCAAGACGCTCGGCCTGCGTTCGTAGAAAGCCGAGATTGTGAACATGCGGTGTGTAGAATGTGCAGACCAGCAATACACAGTGGTAAAGCGTTTCGGCTGTCTGGTGCAGTTCAAATGCCGTTTCCTTGAGATGGCCTTTTTCAATGCCGAACCTTGCAAAGTCGTGCCGCCGCATTGCAGCGGGAAACCACTCCTCAAAATACTCCTTGGCCATGGCCAGCGCCTGCTCGGGCGTTTTGGGCTTGGGTACGTGAAGTTGGCGGTCATCGGCCTCATAGAGCGCGATGCCTTCCTTTGCGACGTCCATGAAGAAGTAGCGGCCATGCGCGAGGCCATCGTTCACTTCGCCGAGCGTGTGGACGATGAAATTGACTGGTGTGCGCAGTGTCTTGTCGATGGCTAATTCGCGCATCAACCGGTTGTCCAGCTTCAGCCAATAGTCGACCTTGTCGGTCAGGCGCTTGTCGTTGACGATGATCAGGATATCGAAGTCGGAGCGGTAGCCTTTGGCCGTGTGCGGTTCATCGACCCAGCCGCCTCTTGCGTAGCTGCCATAGAGGATGATCTTCTCGATCTTCCCTTTCTTCTTCCACTCGTGCTGCGCGAGCGCCAGCGCGTCTTCGAACTCTTCGAAGATAATCGCCTTCACGCGTTCGATCTCGCGTTGCTTGGCTGCCGGAAGGTGATCGAGGTCGGTGCGCATATCTATCCCTATGGTGGAGTCTTGCGCCTGCATTGGCAAGCGGTATCGCACGATATTGCTGCCATAATTGCCTGTGCTGTCCGTGCTTTTGATCTATCGGTTACGGCTGAACAACGAGACTCAATGCCGTGTTTGCATCACGCATCCTCGCGGCTCGAGATCAGAACGCCCGCCATCAGTTTCTCGCAAATGCCAGCAGTTGGCTGAAATCATGCTGATCGGCCGCACGCAGCGCAGCGATATATTCGGCGCGCAACGCACCGATATCGCGCAACGTCCCACCGCCCCAGCTGAACGGCGCACTGCCGAGCTGGACGACGAGCAGATCCGCCATCAGCCTTACGTGCCGGCCGTTGCCGATGGGAAACGGCCGGATGGCGACCAACCCATGATGCAACCGGACCGCGATCTCGTCTGGCGGAAAAGTCTCATGATCCATCCAATAATGCGCATCACGAAGCAGTCCGCCGAGTTTGATGTGGATCTGTACAGGATCGATACCGATATTCTCGCCCGTCTTCCGCGCCGAACCCGCCCACGACCAGACGTCGCCGAACATCCGCTTGTGCAGTTCGAACACAAAGCCTTCTGTCAGGAGACCGGCATCGCAGCGGCGTCCGGTCCAGGCCATAGCGTCGTCGATATTGGCCTGCTCAGCTTCATTGAGATCTGCACGGGTCGTGATCCACGTCTGCAGCAACCCCTCGCGCTCTTCGGCGTCGAGGGGCGGCGCATCACCCGGCTGCGCGAACAGGTCGGTCACGCTCATTCCCAGAGGCCCCGGTCGCGCAATGCCGTGTCGATAGCTGACCGTGGAGACCCTTGCCGCCCATCGCGCCGAGCACGATCTCTCGCCAGCCCAGGCTCTTCAGCGCGCGATGCAGACCGTTCGTTCGGGAAAACGCCCGGATGGTTCTCCAATGAAAGGCTGGAGCCCCGACTGGTCTCATCCTGCTATGTGGGCACCGTTCTCCCTGATCGCCAACAATGGCAACCGACGCATCAGACGTGATCATCCAGGAGCGGCTGAAGGGCATTTGTGGGCCGGAGCGGGTGGCATCTTTGGCTGACCAGGAGCCAGGGAAAAAGCGGACGCGATTTTTCATTAACTGAACAAACGTCAGCTTTCGGGCCGTGCGCAAGTGGACTTCAGCGGCGGAGATGAGGGCGCGAAGAGGACATCCCAAACGGACTATTTAAATGTCCGCTTCGACTATTAGCAATCCAAAAGCGGCCTTCGGCAAACCACTCATTCCGGTCATTCAACCAAATCACTTATCATTGGGACGCCAGCATTATCTTCTGCTTTTGGTCAGCTCAGGAATTTTGTTGGTCCAGGCTCCGTTAGAGCTATCACGCAACGGCGCATATTTAAGTTGAAACATCTGTAGTCATGGCATAGCATTTGCCATGCGGGCGGGGAACATAATTCCTCGCGGGAACCAGCATTGGTAACTTTATGGGCGTTTTAATCGTCTGCCGACAAGAGACTGCGGGGTAGCGCATAAACGGCGTTGTCCAGCGCGAGCCAAGGCTCCCGACTGAGGGGCGGTATCTTTTAAAGGCCGCTGCGCATCCGCTTTGAAGCAATTCAAAGACAGGATGTTTATGGCAAACCAACTACAAAAGTTACGTAGCAAAAAGATGCAAGCCCAAAACGGGTTTTGCTATTATTCCAGACAACCAATGTGCAGCGAAGATGCGGCTGTTTTTGCTGCGCGATTCGGGATTTCGTCAAGACAGGCCTTACTGCTCCGATGTGCAGCGGAACATCTAGATCCGCGATGCACAGGAGGACTGGATTCGCCTCAGAACGTCGTGGCCGCATGCTATTTCTGTAATTCCAACCGACACCGCTCACCCAAGCCGCTGGATCCTTTCCGCTATGCCAAGAGAGCATCAACACGGCTCAGATCCGGACGCTGGCATGGCATTCTTATCTCCCCGTTATAACCAATATCTGCGTTCGCGTGACGCCGCGGCTGACCAGGTGATATAAGTAATGAGACGTTTCTTTGTGCGGCCTTGTGAGCGGTGATGATTCAATTTCGCTAAACGGCAGCGCTAATATTTCGTCTCTTGGCTACTCCATCAAGATAACCTGGGCATCACGCCGCATTTTGCTCTCTGCATCAAACATTCCGCCCCGATAAGGTCTGCCGAGTGATAGCAAGATAACCGGTCATTATTTCAATAGGCTTTGACGATCCCCGAAGCGCCATATCGAAATCCAATCCGGCTTTGTCGCGAACCTGTCTGAATCAGGACAGCAGGAAACATGCAACCCGCTTTGCTTCCGGCCGTGTTGCCGGTCTGCGACCGGCTGCCCGCGCCACCCGGGCAAAGCAGGTTCCCCTTCGGTGCAGTTCCCTCATGCCCTGCTTCTTTTGACTGTTCGCAAGCCGGAAATGGTTTCCGGATTTGTTACTTCAGGAGAAATATCATGACCAATATCGCAATACTGACCGGCCGCATCGCACGCGATCCCGAAGCCAGAGAAACCCAGGGTGGAATTACCGTCACATCGATCACAGTTGTGACCGACCGCCCCGCTCGGAACAAGGATGGCAAAACCTACAAGGATGATAATGGCTATACCGTCAAGGATAGCGAATTTCACCGTGTAACCTGCTTCAACGGCCTCGGCAAAAACGTCGCGCAATATTGCACCAAGGGTCAGCTGGTCGCGGTCGAAGGCCGCATCCACTATACCCAGTGGGAAGATAATGATGGCATCAAACGCTATGGCTGCGAGATACTCGCCGACAAGGTTGATTTCCTCACCAAAGGCAGTTCGCAAGACAATCAGGATGCGCCTGAAATCGATTGATCGCGGGTTGCATTACAATCATAACATTCAGGCCTCGCCGGACAACCGGCGGGGCTTTTTTCTTGTTTTTTAAGCGCGTAAGATGGGTAAAAGCTGCACCTTAATTTTCTTCGATACCAAGCCGGGCAAGCGCATCAGCTTCGCTCAAAGCGCCAAGCGCGATTGCGATCCGCTTCAAGTTTTTAGGTGCGAAACTCTCCATCCCGCTGCCCAGAAATATCTGACCAATCTCTAACGCTGCATTTTGTTCTAATGTTTGCTGCTTTTCAGCAAGCGCTGTTTTTTCGGTTTCGAGTCTTTTCAGTGCGGCAAGCGCGCTGCGTTTCGTAGGCATTACAGGATCCTTTCAAATCCCCTCTATTGTGCTCGCCCTGTTTGCTTAGTGGCACACATCCTGAGCTGTAGGAAACCGGAAATTTTCAATCTCGTCATAGTCGCTTTGGCGAAGGATGGAGGGGTGCGCTGCTCACTATTTATCAAGTTTGAGGTCCGGTCCTGTCCCGCGTCAAGGACGGGCGGGGCCCCACCATTTTGCCCGCATGGCGCCCTTATGAGGGCGTTTATCCATGCGAACAAAATCGTTTCCCCCGCCGCCGCTATCGCGGTCACGCTGCGGGCGATCCTGTGACCCGGTCCAGCAAGCGAACCTCTCAACTTTTCCTGTCGTTTTCGACAAACTTCAGGAGGATTATCATGTCATTTCAAGTCTGCATTTCTTCACCAACGCAGAGCTATTTTGAAGCTCTGGAATGCGCCGAGCGCAGAACCTTACACAGTTACTTTGACCAGCACATATTGGAAGATGATGAGCTTGGCTATATTGCCGTAGATGAAGGAGATTACAATGCGCTACCCGCTGCTCTTTACTCCCGCGTCGTGCACACGGTTCACGGTGCTTTACTAGACGATTTCTGATCTGGATCAGGGCAGGAACTGCAAGCAGTTCCTGCCCTTTTTTATGCTCGCTTCGAACCAAGCGGATAGCGAAAACATGCCAAATGAGCGCGGGCACAAGTGCCGACGCGCGCGCTTTGGGTCAGTGGATGAAGGCGTTCAAGTTTTTATGGAAAAGATGCGTCGATTTGTGGATCACTGTTCTGCGGCTGGGGACAGGGGGGCACACCCTACGCAGCGGGCTGCCTTCGCAATATGCATTAAATTCGATAGTTTAATATCAAAAACTTGCATTGGCGCCAAACAATTTAAGCGTGATTTACAAGCCGGATTCGCGATTTGCCTGCAATTTACATTCTTTTAAGGCACTGAAAATCAACGACTATAAAGCCTTTGACTTTACTTTGTTCACGATTTATTCTCACCATACCTTCCGCAAGGTGAACCGGGTTCCATATTTCCACAGGAACCTGATCATGAACAAGCATATCAGTCTTCAAACCTACGTCCCAAAGGCTCTTGCCGTTTGGGTGAAATCACAGGCAGATGATCGTAAGGTCAGTGTCAGCATTGTCGTGCGCGACCTTCTGGTCGATGCATGGCATGCGCAAAATTCTGCTGGTGGCAAGATCCTTCCTCTCGATTCCCAGCGCCAGAATATTTTTATCAGCATAGCGCTCGACGCTCTCTTGGCAGGCCATCCAGATAGCAGTTTGAGGAAACGAACGCTCGAAGCCTATCACCGTAAACTGGCCCGTCTGGGACTGACTTCGGCTCCTGTTTCAGGGGGCGATGATGAAGCGTAACCTCCTCAATTTCACGCGCGGCAGTCAGCTACTTGGGCATTTTGCATTCATGTTTGCCGCCGGTCTAAAAGGACCGGTGATAGTCGCTGCATTGGTAACGATCGGGCTGTGCTGGTGGAACGTTACAAGCGCTCTGGATGATCATCAACTCTACCTGGTCTGGATGCATATTTATGCCAGCCTTTACGCCTTTATGGAGTTTGATCCGGCAAAACTGGTAAACCTCAAATTGGCAGCTGGCGGGCATGCGCAGTTGCCAATGTCACTGATACGCGATTTCCCGCTCATGAGAGAGGCAGTCGCCGCTTTTTGGGATGCGGTCCGCTTTGCGATTATTCTTGGTGCCTCGGTCCTGACGCCGACTTTCATCTTCTTCTATTGGTTCGCCGAACATTTCGGCGGCAAGTCCAAGGAACGCAAACATGAACGCGGCGCGATGCTGGTAACGTTGCCGGAACTGGAACAGGAGATTGAACGGCATAACCGGATCGAACAGGGGCGCGAGATGCGCGCCGAACTGGGTTTCAAATGGTGTTTGGCGGGCCGCGCGGCTCTGGAACATGCGGGCTATTATGTGCCTTCACATCTGGCGGGCTTGAGCTATCCATGGCGCTTGGAACAAAGCCATGCGATGATTATCGGCACAACGGGAACGGGTAAAACCGTCGCATTGTTTGATCTGGTTTCCGAAGCGCGCCGACGCGGCCAGCGGGCGGTGATCTTTGATCTGACCGGGGCCTTTGTCGAGACATTTTATGATGGGTCCCGCGACGTCATTTTGAATCCTCTTGACGAACGCTGCCCGGCCTGGAGTGTCTTCGACGATTGCTCAAGTGAAGGGGAGTTCCATGCCGCAGCAGAAGCATTGGTGCCCCATGATGGCGGGGGTAGCGAGCAGTTCTGGGTGCTCGCAGCGCGCATGCTATTTGTGGAAATGTGTCTTCATTTAAGGGCCAAAGGCGAAGCAACCAATGAAGCGCTGGCGACCAAATTGATGACCGCTGACCTTGCGCAGGTACATAAGCTTATGCGCGGAACCATGGCCGATCCGCTTACAGCTCCCGAAGCTGCGCGCATGGCTGAGTCCATCCGTGCGGTATTCAACGCCAATGCCAAGGCGCTCAAATTATTGCCCGCAGACGGACCTGCATTTTCGCTCCGAGACTGGGTACGCGGTGACTGCAAGGCCGGATCCATATTGTTCATTTCAGCGCGCTATGTCGAGATGAGTATTTCGTCCCAGCTTCTCACCTTGTGGATGGACACCGCGATGAATACCCTGATGACGACGGACCGAACAAAGGATCTTCGCCTCTGGTTCCTCATCGATGAACTTGGCGCCCTCCACCGCCTGCCAGCACTGGAAAAAGGGCTGCAAACGGCCCGAAATTTTGGCGGGGCTATCGTTGCCGGCGTGCACGCTTTCGCCAAGCTGAAAGAGGTCTATGGGGAGAATATGGCGATGACACTTTCTTCGCTCGCGCGTACCAAGCTTATCCTTGCCACCGCAGACCGCGAGACTGCGACCTGGTGCTCGGATTTTATCGGGCATCGGCAGGTAAAGGATATGGAGGAGGGCTATAGCTACGGTTATAACAACGCCCGCGATGCGGTGAGCCTGACGCCGCGCCGTCAGGTTGAACCATTGCTCCTTCCCGACCAGTTCATGAACCTGCCGAGGCTCTCTGGCTATATCAAGTTTCCAGACGGTTTTCCCGCAGCGCCCATTGCCCTGACGCCGCGCGATTGGCCGCGAATTGCCGAAGGCTTCATTACCCGTGAAACAGTCAAAACCAATCCGACTATGTTGGACCATGGATCGCCTGAGAAAGTACAAACTGAAAGCAGAACAAGCGACAATGGTGAACATCCATCAGCCAACGATGATGGAGCAGGGAAACCGGTTGAATTGCGTCAAATGGACCTATTGTCGGATTTCGAAAACAAAGAAGGTTATTCCGCAAAATCGAGTGATCCCGAAACGCGGGATAATCCCGCCGAAATGTTAGTGCGCAGCAGCAGCGCGCCCGCCAATCTCCAAGGCAATGATCCGTCCTTGGTGGCCGCCGGCTATCACGCCACGCTGTCTGTAGAGAGCCTTGTGACGGGCGACGACCAAGCTGCACAGGATGGTTTGAATGAAGACCAGGATCAAAACGAGGCAAACCAGATCGCGGGAATAGCGGCAGCGGCATCAGCTCCAAAAAATGCGTTACCGCACAGCCAAAGCGATATCCGCCCGCCGCAGGAAAAAGACCTATTGGAAGGCGCTGTCGACGCGCACGAAGAGCCCGATCTCGGTGACTGGGAGCCTGACATGTAGCAACCATAATATGGGGAGCGAGGGGCTCATTCACCATAGGCCATTCTTATGCTCTCCATTGCCAATGTGCGCTCGTCTTCCGCCGCCGCAACTTATTTTGCGGCCGACAACTATTACGCCAAAGCCGACGCCGACCGATCAGGAATTTGGGTAGGAAACGCTGCTGAAACGCTGGGCCTTAGCGGTCAAGTGGATGCCAAGGCCTTTGATGCTTTACTGAGCGGTAGGCTGCCTGGAGCTATTCAGGTCGGTAATCCAAACCAGGCGCACCGGCCTGGAACTGATCTCACATTTTCGCTGCCGAAAAGCTGGTCGCTTCTGGCATTGGTCGGCGGTGATAAGCGTATTGTCGAGGCATATCGTGAAGCTGTGGTCGCAACGCTGGCATGGGCCGAGAAGAATGCAGCAGAAACCAGAATTGTAGAAAAGGGACAGATCAAAACGGTGCCAACCGGTAATCTCGCTATTGGCTTGTTTCAGCATGATACCAATCGCAATCAGGATCCTAATCTGCATTTTCATGCTGTTGTCGCCAATGTCACGCAGGGCCCGGACGGGAAATGGCTCAGCCTCAAAAATGATCGTCTCTGGTCGCTCAATACCTTGCTCAACAGCATGACCATGGCACGGTTCAGAATTGCCGTTGAAAAGCTTGGCTATCAGCCGGGCGCGACCGGCAAGCATGGCAATTTTGAGGCCGAGGGTTTCACAAGAGCCAACATCATGGCCTTTTCTTCCCGGCGTCAGGAAATTGTCGATGCGGTTCGCCACCTCGGAATTCAGACACCCAAAGCGCGGGATATTGCGGCGCTTCAGACCCGATCGGCAAAAGCCCCGATAGCAGACCGTGATGAATTGGCGTCGAGTTGGCGCGGCGCAGCTGATGATATTGGTCTTGATCTACAGTGCAAGATTTCATCTGCTCTTGATCGCGCCGAAATGCTCAATGCGGCTCCCAGCTTCGCCAAGAACCTGGCAGACCGCGGTAAAAAACTGCTGAGCGATTTTGCAGCGCGTATTCGCGGAAATGCGGATGACCCGCTGATTCCAGGCCATATATTCAAGAAAGATGCTGAAACCATTGCAGCGGCGCAGTGTGTTGCCTCTGCCGTCAGGCATCTTGGACAAAGAGAGGCCGCTTGGCCGCGCGAGGCTTTGCTCAAAACCGCACTCGACTTTGGATTGCCAACGACCATTGATCATGTCGAACAGCGGGTGCGTGCTCTGGTCCGCTCGGGCGCTCTTGTCAAAGGCGCAGGCGGCCAGAAAGACTGGGTTACCTCGCAGGACGCAATAACGTTAGAGGAGCAGATATTATCCCACGTCGCACTCGGGCGCTCGGCGGTTTCGCCTATTGTCGGCAGCGATGTTGCGGCCCAGCGTGTTCAAGCCGTGTCTGCGCTTAACCACGGCCTGACGCTCAACGAGGGACAGGAAGCCGGTGCCCGGCTCATATTGTCGTCTCACAATCGGACTGTAGCGGTTCAGGGGGTTGCCGGCGCTGGCAAATCTAGCCTCCTCAAACCTGTTTCAGAGCTATTACGAGAGGAAGGCAAAAAGGTCCTGGGGCTCGCCGTCCAGAATACGCTCGTCCAGATGCTCGAACGCGAAACTGGTATATCGTCAATGACGCTGGCGCGGTTTTTAAGGAACCATGCCAAATTGCTGGATACGCCCACCGACCGCGCGCTGCTTGCAGAAGCAAGGCAGCAGCTCAAGGATCATGTTCTGGTTCTCGACGAGGCTTCAATGGTGTCCAGTGCCGACAAGGAGAAACTCATCCGCCTGGCCAATCTGGCGCGTGTCGACAGGCTGGTGCTCATCGGGGATCGCAAGCAGCTTGGCGCTGTCGATGCTGGTAAGCCTTTTGATCTGATCCAGAAAGCTGGCGCCGAACGCGCGGTCATGGACGTCAATCTGCGCGCGCGCGATTCAGGATTGCGCCGCGCACAATCCGCCGCGCAGTCCGGTCAGGTCGCCAAAGCCATGGGCTATCTCCAGGATCATACCGTCGAAACCAATGGCGACAGCGCGGTCATGGCCGCCGAACGCTGGTTGTCGCTTGCGCCATCGAAGCGCGAAAATACCGCTATCTATGCTTCGGGGCGGGCTCTGCGGTCCACGGTCAATCAGGCCGTCCAGACCGGCTTAAAAGCCAATGGCGAGCTTGGACAGGTGCCTTTACGCCTGTCCACTCTTTCCCGCGTTAACGCCACGCGCGAGGAGCTGCGCTATATGTCGGCCTATAAAGCAGGCATGGTGCTTGAGGTCGAAGGCCGCGATCGCAAACAAGGTCTGAGGCCGGGCCAGTACCAAATAGCAGCCGTTGATGCGCCCCGCAGAATTGTGAAATTACGCGATGCCAAAGGGAGCGTCGTGCAGTTTCAGCCCTCCAAAATGCGGTCTGCGAAAGGCGCAGGTCAATTGGCCCTATTTGAAGAAAAGCAGCTGGACATTCATAGCGGAGACCGCATTCGGTGGACCAAAAATGATCACCGGCGCGGCCTCTTCAATGCAGATCAGGCAAAGATTATCGATATCAATAAAGCCCATGTCTCTTTGGTAACATCAGCAGGCCTTGAACATAGGCTCAAACGCAGCGACCCAATGCTCAAGCGGCTTGATTTAGCCTATGCGCTCAATGCCCATATGGCGCAGGGCCTGACATCTGACCACGGTATCGCTGTTATGGATAGCCGCGAAAAGAACCTTGCCAACCAGCAGACATTTTTGGTGACAATAACCCGGCTGCGCGACAGCCTGACACTATTTGTTGATAATGCCAGCAAGCTCAGCAGCGCGGTAGCTCATAATCCAGGCACGAAAACTTCTGCACTGGAAGTAACTGAGCGGCTCCGCCAAGCTGCGGCGACGGGGTTGAAGGCGGGCAAATCGGCCCAGGAAAAACCGCTCGGCAAAGACAAGCCGGAAATTGCGAAAGACATGGTGAAGCCTTTTGAAATCGGGATTTAAACGACAAAATGGGTGCTACCATCACTGGACATATTTTTGGGAGTATCGCATGTGGTTTGGATGATGTTTAATCTGCTCCTGCTCTTTGCCTTGAAGGTGGCCATTGTTCCAAGCGGTGAAACGTTCACCTGCACGCCTATCAGGGTCTGGGATGGCGATGGACCAATTTGGTGCGCTGAAGGTCCAAGAATTAGACTATCCGGCATAGCCGCCCGCGAAATGGATGGCACCTGCAGGTCCGGTCATCCTTGTCCCAATGCAACAGCAAAAGCAGCCCGCGATGCACTCGTCAATCTTGTTGGACGTCCGATCGGTACGTCCAGCGAGGGTCATATTCTGGTGAGTGGCCGCGCGATGCGGTGTAGGTCCGATGGCGGAGCTGGTGGATCGAGAACCGCAGCCTGGTGCGTCTCGCCCAAAAGCGGCGATATCAACTGCGCAATGGTGCGCGGCGGATGGGCCGCCCGGTGGGACAAATATTGGAAGCGGCATCGCTGTGCCTGATCAGTCGAGTAGGCCAAACAAGAGCTGGCGGGAGAGGCTGCTCTATTTTGCGGCGGGTCTTATAGCTCTTTTGATACTGGGCTGGCCGCTTTATACGCTCTTTCACTGGATAATTGCCAAGCTGTAAATGTTTATAACGCGCGGCAAAACCAAATAACCCGGCCAACGATATGAATGGACGCGCGGTCCACGTCATCCCAGGTCGGATAGGCTGTATTATCACTGGAGATCGTGATTTGTTTGCCGCCAGGTTTGAGGGCAACCCGTTTGACGACGAGCATATCATCCGAACGCAAGATGTAGATTCCGTCTCTCAGGCGCGCGCCGTGATCGGACGCATCAACAAGCACCTCATCACGGTGGCTGAGAGTTGGCTCCATAGAATCGCCGAACACACGAACAACAGATAGGCTTGAGCTCTTGGACGGTGTCAGTTTCTTGAGCCATCGCTCGTCAAAGCCAAAGCGAGTCTGGCTATTTTCGCTTTCGGCAATTGCCCCAAAACCTGCCGAAGCATCCACATCTAGAACAGCGATTTCGACAAGTCCGTTATGGATTACAGGCGGCGGTCCGCCAAGCAGTTGCTCATCGACGCCAAAGTAATGCGCTAGCTTCCGGCGATCTTCGTCATCGAGCTTGCGCGGGCTGCCGCGCTTTATAAATTGCTGGATGTAAGCAGGATTGCGGCCAAGTAGCCGCGATAGGCCTGAATAATCATCCTTGTTTTGCCGGATAAGCCGGTCCAGCTCTTCTCTAACATTGTCCATCGGCAATGCCTTTCATTCAATCCAGTCATTTTGCTCATAGGAATTATCCTAGACAATATGGATTCTTCCTAATAGGAACATAAGAAGAACACAAGTGGAAATTGATTCGAGGAAGGCAATGAAACTATTAGACCGTATCGAGCTGCACTTGAAGCAAACCCATATGTCTGCGACGCGATTTGGCAGGCGAGCGGTGGGGGATCCAAGGTTCGTGTTGGACCTAAGAATGGGGCGAAGACCGAGGCGGCGGACGGTTGAGAAGGTGGAAAAGTATCTAGGCGAGACAAGTAACCAAATATTCTAATAGGCTTTGGGAAGTTTTTCCAGAGCATGGCGTAGGATCTGAACCATATTGTGGAAATCCTCATCGGTTGTCTGCCGGCCCAAGCTAATTCTAACGGCAGAGGAAACGCGATCTGCGGATAGCTCCATGTTCTGCAAAACATGAGACGGTTCAGGAAAGCCCGTTGTACAAGCTGAGCCGCTAGAGATTGCCAATTGAGGTTGCACGGCTGCTATTATGTCTGCGCTATCGAAGCCCAAGAAGCTGACGTTCAAGTTTGCAGGATGGCGTTTCGCTATATCAGGTCCGTTCAAAACGGCCGGAGCGCCAACTGTCTTTAGTCCCTCCCATAGCAATTTATTTTTGTCTCGGAGCGCAGAAACTTGCGTTTCAGTTTCGAGAATGATTTTGGATGCCTCACCCATGCCGACTGCAAGCGGAACAGGAATAGTGCCAGAGCGCATTCCCTCCTGCTGTCCGCCACCGTGGATGATCGGGCTATATAGGTGTTGGATATCCCTCCTGATATAGAGGCAACCAATTCCCATCGGACCATAATATTTATGGGCGGATAAGCTAAGCGTATCGATGTGGTCAATTATACTCGGCAGGGAAAGCGCTAGAGGAGCTTGTGCCATATCGGCATGAATTTTGATATCATAGCGCCTGCAAATATCGGCAATTTCTTGAAAATTCTGGATCGTCCCGACTTCGTTGTGAACACCAATAAAGCTGAATATGCCGACATTCTCATCTGCGAGCTGTGCTAGTTCGTCCAGATTGGCATAGCCTTCCTCATCCACGCCGATGGATATAAGGTTTAACCCCTCCCTCTCTTGCAAGTAGCGCGCAGTCTCAATCACGCATTTATGCTCGATGTTAGTGTGCATCAGCGTATTTTTTGTGCCGTAGTCAAATCCCTTGAGCGCGAGATTGTTTGCTTCCGTTGCTCCAGAGGTAAAGAATATCTCATCACCATCACAACCGACCATTGCTGCGATTTTGGCTTTGGCATCCGCGACGGCTTTTTCTGACTCCCAGCCAAATGCATGTTCGCTCGAATGCGCATTCCCCACAGAATTCGCCATTAAATGGCTCATTTTGTCAAAAACACGAGAATCCAGTGGACAGGTTGCCTGATGATCGAAATAGTAAGATTTAGATATTAGCATTGTTATTCAATATGTTGTATCCATTTTTTATATCCGCACTTAGTGTAATCCTATTTGTCCACAAACTGGAAGACCTCTCCAGTTTTATTTTGACGTTATCATAAAATTACTGTTAGTGTCTAACTGGAAGGAGCATCCAGTTTATCAATATGTCACGCGGAAAACTATACTCGAAAAATTACAACCCACAATTTTCAGGACATGAGACGTTTCCGCTGCGATACGGATGGCTCAAAAAGGCCTATGACCGCGTTTGGCAAGCGCGAGATGAGCAGCAGAATAAAGCCATTTTTACCGATGGCAGTGCCATCGCAACTTTTGGCGTCGGTAAAAATATGGTGTCCTCTATTCGCTATTGGGCGCAGGCTTGCGGGATCATCGAAACCGTCGATAATTCCAAAATTCAAACTGCAAAGATTGGTGATCTGATATTTGGCGAAGAGGGACTCGACCCCTTCATGGAAAATGTCGCGACACTTTGGTTGACACATTGGAAGCTTTGCGGACAGCCCGATCGCACGACTTGGTATTTCGCCTTCAATCATTTTCATGCGCTCAACTTTGAGCGCGAAACCCTTGTCAAAGAACTGTTGCGCCTCGCATCCGAGCGAGAGTGGCCGAGGGTATCGCCCGCAACTGTCAAAAAGGATGTGGAGTGTTTCGTGCGAACTTATGCTGCAAAACCCACTGCACGAAGCGGACTGCACGAAGAAAGCCTCGAATCTCCGTTGGTCGAACTTAACCTCTTGAAAGCGACAGGCAAAAAGGACGGATTCCGATTTGTTCGTGGAGAACAGTCAAGTCTTGGACAGGGCGTTTTTGCATTCGCTGTCGCAGAGTTTTGGAACGATTTTAGCGGGGCAAATTCGCTTTCGTTTGAGGCACTCGCACACGAACCGGGTTCCCCAGGGCGCGTTTTCAATCTCGATGAGAATGAATTGCTCCGCCGCCTCAGTGATATTGAAGATATTACATGCGGCAAAATCACTTGGTCAGAAACGGCAGGATTGAAGCAAATAAGCCGCCGTAAAGAAATGACTGAAACCGAGCGATACGATCTCATCAAATCAGACTACAAATCGACTGAAATGCAGAGGGCAGCATAGTGACACTCTCCGAAAATGTAGCCATCGCTCGGCGTTTCCAAAAATCCATCCGAATTGACGCGGACATGAACAATCCGTCTGCGTTGGAAGGGTTTATTTGTCCAAAATCGTCCGAGGACGTATTGACCAGCATGGCAACTCATCTCGCATCATCGGGACTGTCCGTCGTCAGATAATTTGAGACTGATGGCGGTTTAAAATAGGCGAGTGTTTGGTTCCATCTGGTTGGTTGATTTTAGGCGGCGATCTTGCGGTATTGCAAGCGCCGATATTCGATGGTTTTTCGTTTGATCCTTTCTCGCTGTTTGATGATGGCTTCGGCCCGGCCAAAGTAGGCGTCAGCGGGTGTGACGTTTTTCAGGCTCTCGTGATAACGCTGGTGGTTATAATGCTCGACGAACGCCTCGATCTGGGCTTCGAGATCGCCGGGCAGATAATAGTTCTCGAGCAGGATGCGGTTTTTGAGCGTCTGGTGCCAGCGTTCGATCTTGCCCTGGGTTTGCGGATGGAACGGTGCGCCGCGTACATGGCGCATCTTCTTGTCGGCCAGATAATCAGCGAGCTCGCCCGCAACGTAACTTGGCCCGTTGTCGCTGAGCAGGCGCGGCTTGTGCAGCACATGCGCCGACGCACAGCCTGATGCCTCAAGAGCCAGCTCCAGCGTATCGGTGACATCTTCTGCGCGCATGGTGGTGCAAAGCTTCCAGCTGATAATGTAGCGGCTGTAGTCATCGAGGATCGTCGACAGATAATACCAGCCCCAGCCAATGATCTTGAGGTAGGTAAAATCAGTCTGCCACAGCTGGTTGGGCGCCGTTGTCTTGTCCTTGAACTCGCTGGCGGCCTTCATCACGATGAAGTTCGGGCTGGTAATCAGATCATGCGCCTTGAGCAGGCGGTAAACACTGGCCTCGGACACGAAGTAGCGCTGTTCATCGGTAAATGTCACCGCCAGCTCTCGCGGGCTCAGCTCGCAGCGTTCCAGCGCCATATCCAGGATCTTGTCCTGCACCTCCTCCGGGATCCGGTTCCATGCCCGGCGCGGACCGGGACGCCGATCTTCCAGCGCCTCTTCGCCGAACCGCTGATACAGATCATACCAGCGGTAGAAGGTAGGCCGGGCGATGCCCAGCCTGTCGAGCGTCTGTTTGGCAGGTAGATGTGACCGCTCGACGATGCGGATGATCTCCAGCTTTTCGGATGCGGGATACCTCATTCGTCGTCGCCCCCATCCCCGATCATGCTTATGGAATGGCCCGCCTCAAACGAAGCTGTCATTATGGGCTGAGGTACAAAATGAGGAGATTGTCATGAACAACACTAACATTGCTGTTTTGGGCGTGGATCTAGGCAAGAACATTT